>Ga0268296_1017_pt1 | contig 247470 bp, 198 predicted proteins | sample MetYM1_FD_191345 | JGI IMG/M metagenome (GOLD analysis project Ga0268296, IMG submission 191345) | Soil microbial communities from Anza Borrego Desert, Southern California, United States - Methylocaldum Y-M1 | ecosystem: Environmental > Terrestrial > Soil > Desert | place: USA: California... | reverse complement strand
GGGTATGTCATCATCGATGCCACGCGGGCGCAATTCATCGATCAGGACATCCTCGAAACCATCCACGACTTCGTGGCCGCCGCCTCGGACGACAACATCACCGTGGAATTGAAAAACCTCAACGGCAGCTCCGGATTGATACCACCAAAGCAGGCCATCCCAGTCGGCGTTTTATGAAATCGGGGGAAAACGGTCGGGGACAGCGGATCGACTACCGGCCGGTCGGTCGGCTTCCTTGGATCGAAAGTCGTGCGACGATAGCGGTTTCGAGCCTGATCCCGGTATTAGGGCGATCGAGAATTCCGATTTGCAGCGGCACGCTTTCGATATTCGTCTTGCTAACGGTTGCCTCCGGGGCTTACGGAAACATCTTCGAAGACGGGGAGAACGGTGATGCCGCTCTGAGCAGCGAGAGGCCTCACATTCCCGAGCCGATGGTGTTCGATTTGGTCAGGCCGCTGGGCGTGCAGCAGGGAGAGTTCGAGACCAATGTTCTGGCGGGGCACTCTCTGAGAAACGGAAAAACGGATTGGGCACCGGAACTGGAATATGCGGTCCGGGACGGCTTGGCTGTGGAATTCGAACTTCCTTTTGAAAACCTATCGATAGCCGAATACAAGCTGGCGGTGCAAGGGACTCTGGGCACGCTGTTCGGACGCCGCTTCATCCACGGTTGGCAGGCCATCGGGCGCTATGACCGGCATCACGACGGCTATTCCGCCGACGCTCTTTATCTCGCCGGCTATCGCTGGGACCACGCGTTCAGCACCTTCAACATGGCGGGGCTCAGATGGTCCGGTATCGATCGGCGCAATAAATTGGCAGGTATCGTCAATACGAGCTGGTTCTACGGTGTCTCCGATCGCGTGACGCTGGGCATCGAACTGGACAATGAAATCGCATCGCGCTGGGGCTATCTGTTGATGCCGCAGGTGCATCTGGACTTTACGGATCACGCCACTCTTCAACTCGGAGCCGGCCCATCCCGCCTGCCGGGTAAGCCTACGGAGTGGATGGCGGTCTGGCGCATGATTTTCGCGTTCTAAAGCCGATTCGATTCGGACTAGAGGCGAAATTTCAGAAGATGAGGCCACTGCCGATCGATCGGAAGTCATCCGAAATCGACGCCGCTTCAGTGGACAAGAAAATAGCCTGTTCATCCTGACCGTCCCGGCTTTTATCTGCTTCGCCATTTGGGTTAAGCCGCTACGTATCCAACTGCCTTTCCAGGCTGAAAAAATCGTTTGAGCCATGATTTTTCGTACGAATTCGCTGTCGTACCTTTAATGAGGCCAAATCCTGTCCGATCGCGAAAAAAGGGTAGGGCATACCCTTTGGGAAAATCTCGGCGGGTCAGCCTCAGCCGAAAGGAAGTATTTTCTGATTCCCAAGGAGGGTACAAGATCATGATTACGCGCAAATCCGTCTTAGCATCTCTCGTGGCTATCGCCGTTGCCGGTTATTTCGGATCTGGGGTCATGGCTGCGCCGGACGATCCGATGGACTCGATTCTGGCCGAAACCGCCGGGGGATACATGAGCGACACGGCGATTACCGCCAAAGTCAAATCGGCATTGCTGGCGGATCAGAGCACGAGCGGCCTCGCCATTCAAGTCGAAACCAACAAAGGTGTCGTGCAGCTGAGCGGTTTCGTCGACAGCGCGGCCGAAAAGGAGCGGGCGGCAGAAATCGCCAGTGGCGTCGAGGGCGTTAAAGATGTCAAGAACGACATCCGGGTAGGCCGTAAGGAGACTCCTTGAGGGCTGAAGTAGAACGGGACGGGACAGCATCGAGAGTCGATTTGGATCGGATGACGGTCCATCGGCGGTGGATTCCCGTCCCGGCAGTCATTCGGAGCGCCGACCGCCGTGGCGGTCGGCGCTCTCTTTACTCCATAGGGCGGATCTCCGCCTTAGTTCGTCAACATCGGATCGAATCGCCGACGGGGCATTCATCCTTAAACTGGGCGAAAGCCGAACCGGATAGGCCTGTTCGGCGCATGCATACTCTTGGGTGTTCCGCTTTCTTCTCGTCATGAAAGATCACCGGGTTAACACGGCACGAACAGGTGCTTCCTGTTTTGGTCCCACGGACGATCCGCTATGGCGAATCGAGGAAGAGGGTTTCAATCTGGCGCGGGAGCACGAAATCGAGTCGTTGTTCGCGGTTTCGAATGGCTATGTCGGTTCCCGCGCGTCTCTCGCGGAAGGAAGCCCATTGTCGGATCCCGCAACGTTCATCGCTGGAGTTTACGACACCGATTCATCCGCCCAAGGTGATCCCGTTCCGGAACTCGCCGCGGCTCCCGATTGGATGCAGCTGAGCTTGCTGATCGGCGGACAGGAGTTCCGTCTCGATCAGGGCGGTTACCTTTGGCACCGCCGCGTGATCGATATGCGGCACGGTATTCTGTGGCGCGAATTTGACTACCGGGCGGGGAACGAAGGGCTGATTCACGTACGTGCCTGCCGTTTGGCTTCGCTTGCCGACCGGCATGTTCTCTTTCAGTGCATACAACTGAACGCGGAAAACCAGTTTCCCCGAATTCATCTCCGGGCGCTGACCGAACCGGAGGTCGAACGTCCCGGCCGGGTACGTCTAACGCCAGAACCCTGTCCGCCTTCGGAAATTGGCGCCGATTCGCCCTATCTGCTCGAGCTGTGCACGCGAACCACGCAAATCAAGGTCGTGGTCGCTACCGCGGGCCGACTGCGGATCGGCGGCGAGGTCGTCCCGCCGCAAGTCGAACCGCTGCCGGACCGACGCGTCGAGTCCTGGGAGCTGGATATCGAGCCGGGGAAAACTTATCGGTTCGACCGTTTGGTCGTGATCTACACCTCGCGGGAGACCGAGCGACCGGCCGCCATGGCGGCGGACCATTTGGGGAGGCTGCTGAATTCCGCTCCGGAAGACGTGATCGATGCTCACTCGCGGGCTTGGGAAGAGCGCTGGCGGGAAAGCGACGTCGAAATCGAGGGAGACGAGGCATTGCAGAGGGCCGTGCGGTTCGCATGTTATCACCTGATCGGGGCCGCCAACCCGGAAGACGAGCGGGTTTCCGTCGGTGCTCGGGCTCTGACCGGCGAAGCCTACAAAGGCCACGTCTTCTGGGACACCGAAATCTTCATGCTGCCCTTCTACATTTTCACCCATCCCCCTTCGGCACGGGCACTCCTGATGTATCGGTATCACACTTTGCCGGCCGCACGGGAAAAGGCGCGTCGGCTGGGCTACCAAGGAGCGCTGTACGCCTGGGAATCGACCTACACCGGCGAAGAGACCACGCCGGGTTACAGCATAACCCCCGACGGCGAGATCAAGCCCATTCTCAACGGTGTGCTGGAGCACCATATCAGCGCCGATGTCGCTTATGCCGTTTGGCAATACTGGCAGGCGACCGCGGACGAGGCGTTTCTTTTGCAAGCCGGTGCGGAGATTCTGTTCGAAACCGCACGATTTTGGGCGAGCCGGGGCCTTTTGGAGGAGGATGGAAGCTATCACATCCGGGAAGTCATCGGTCCCGACGAGTATCACGAGGGCATGGACGATAACGCTTTTACCAACCTGATGGCGCAATGGAACCTGGAATGTGCCGCGGAGGCGGCGCGCATCGTCGCCGATCGGTGGCCGGATCGCTGGCTGGAGCTTGCGCGCCGCCTCGATGTAAACGAGGACGAACCCGAGACATGGCGGGACTTGGCGCGGCGAATGTATACCGGGTTCGATCCGAAGACAGCGCTGTTCGAGCAGTTCAAGGGGTACTTCGAACTGGAAGACATCGACCTCGCCCAATATGGTCCCCGTATCTTGCCGATGGATATGATTCTCGGGCGAGAGCGGACGCAGTTGAGCAAAGTCGTCAAGCAGGCCGATGTCGTAATGCTGATCTATTTGTTCTGGGACCGGTGGTCGCCCGAGGCGCGTGAGGCCAATTTCCGCTATTACGAACCGCGTACCGCCCACGGAAGCTCCCTGAGTCCGTCCATTCATGCCGCCGTGGCCGCTCGGCTGGGCGATATCGAAACCGCCATGCGCTACTTCCGCCAGGCCTCGGAAATCGATCTTACCAACAATATGGGAAACGCAGCGGGAGGCGTTCATGCCGCGGCGCTAGGTGGGTTGTGGCAGGCCGTGGTTTTCGGCTTCGCGGGATTGAGCGTGCGGTCGGACGGGTTGGCCTTTACGCCCCACTGTCCGCAAGAGTGGCGAGCGCTCCGTTTTCGGCTGGTTTGGCGGGGCGTCTGCCTGCACGTGGACGTTAGGCCCGAAACCGTCGAAATCGTCGCGGAGTCGGGCGAGCCCGTGGTAATTCAGGTAGGGGACGCGTCGCCCGCGCGGTTCGTATCCGGCCAGCGCGTTCGCTGGAAACTGGTTGAAGGAGTCTGGAAGGAGGTTTCAACATGAGCGATGAGCGCGCGGAAAGGAACACGGTCGTATTGCCGCTCGATACAACGTCCCGGTCCGCTGCCATATTGCCGGTCGCGAAGACCGTCATCCAACTCGCGGAGGCAACCCCGTGCGTTGTGCAAACCGAATGGCCGACAAGTTCTCTTCCGGAGTTGAAGAAGAAATTTCCCAGCCTGAAAGCACTGCTCAAACATGCCATCATCGCCCCGATGCAAGGGCAGCCGGCCGAGGGAATTGTCCGTGCGGCTACGGAGTGGCGCAGCCTATGCATCGTCATGGCAATGCACGAGGGCAAGAAGATGCCCGATACCGGGCTCGATTCCACTGCCGAAGGGGTTCTTCGGGAGATGCCTTGCCCGGTTGTGCTGGTGCCGCCGGAACGCGAGCCGACGCCGTGGCGCATTCGGCAAGTGGTACTGCCCCAGGATGGTACGCCCGAGACCGCCCGAGCGCTGGGTCCGGCCATCACGCTTGCCGGGCGCACTGGCGCCAGTTTGTTGGTCCTGCATGTGTCCGGTGCACATGCCCCTCCGCCGCAGGAACCTGGCACATTGACCGCACCCCAATATGTCGATCAGCCCCAGCACGAATGGCCCGCCTGGGCACAGGAATTTCTGGAGCGGGTAAGATACTTGTCCGGAGAACCGGTTAAGGGCGGAATTCGGATGTTCATGGCGCGCGGCGAGCCCGGTCCCGAGATCGTGCGCTTCACCCACAGTCGCGGGGCCGATCTGATCGTTCTGTCATGGCATGGCCAACTGGCGCCGCGTTGCGCTCTCACCCTGCGCTACGTGCTCCAGTATGCGCCATGCCCGGTCCTGGTTTTGCCAGAGAGCCGCGAACAATCCGGCTTGCCTTTTCATCCCCGACCGGGCGAGAGGACGTTCTAGTCCGTGCTCAGTTCGACGAGGTCCGCCACCACAATATCCGCCCCCGCCGTTTTCAGGGCGTCTGCATGGCCGGTTCGGTCGACGCCGACGACGCAGCCGAACCCTCCTCTGCGACCTGCTTCGACTCCGGCGATGGCGTCTTCCACAACCACCGCGCGGGGTGGCTCAACGGCGATCCGCCTGGCGGCCTCGAGAAAGGAATCCGGCTCCGGTTTGCCGCGCAAACGCATTCGTTCCAAGTCGATCCCGTCGACCCGCGTATCGAACAAGTCGCTCAACTGCGCCGCCTCCAGGACTTCGGCACAGTTCCGGCTTGCCGACACGACGGCCGTCGCGAACTTCTTCGCTCTCAGTTCATGAATCAGGTCGACGCTCGATGGATAGATCTCGGCACCGCGGCTCCGGAGGAGTTCCAGATAGAGGACGTTCTTCTTGTTGCCGAGCCCGCAGACGGTCTCTCGGTCCGGTCCATCGCCGGGCTCGCCGTAGGGAAGCGCGATGCCGCGCGAGGCCAGAAAGGCGGCTACGCCGTCGTAGCGAGCCTTGCCGTCGATGTAAAGCCGATAGTCCGAATCTGCATCGAAACTACGCTGGGGCTCTCCGACACGAGCCGCGTACCGCTGCAGAAAGTCGTCGAAAAGAGTCTTCCACGCGATTTTGTGGAGCGTCGCCGTTTGCGTGATCACGCCGTCCAAGTCGAAGATGACGGCATCGTAATCTCTCCGCGTGATCGCGTGCGAGGATGAGCGGATATTCATAACACCTCCGTAGTGCCTTCGAAAAAACTTCCGTATATCGATTGGACCTCAGGCAATGGGAAATCTGACAAGAAAGCGGTGTGCGCCGGAAAAGTGCCGCACGACAATTGAATCGCATTGTCTTGGGCGGCAAACTGTTCGAGCACCGGACTCTGGGTAGAACGACGGCAGGCCGCGCCGCAGACCAATAATTCCAATAAAGGAGTACCTGATGAGTGATACGACCAGCGATTCGCCGGAAAAGACGGGTGAAGTCACCGCTTGGCACAATATTTCGGCGGAACAGTCGATAGAACGCCTGGAGACCGACCGGCGGCATGGGCTTTCCGAAGCCGAAGTCCGCGAGCGGCTGGCACGCTTCGGCCCGAACCGCCTGCCGCCGGCCCGCAAGCGCAGCGCCCTGCTGCGCCTACTGTCGCAGTTCAACAATCTGCTGATTTACGTTCTTCTCGCGGCGGCGACGGTCACCCTGCTGCTGGGGGATTACGTGGACACCGCCGTGATCGTGGCCGTCGTGGTGCTCAATGCCTTTATCGGCTTCATTCAGGAGGGCAAGGCCGAAGCGGCGATCGAGGCGGTGCGAAACCTGTTGTCGCCCTCCGCCGCGGTGCTTCGGGAAGGGCGCAGAATGACGGTTCCGGCCGAACAATTGGTGCCGGGCGATCTGGTGCTGCTGCAATCCGGCGATAAAGTGCCGGCGGACTTGCGCCTGGTCGAGGTCCGGAGCCTGCGCATCGATGAAGCGGTGCTTACCGGCGAATCGGTGCCGGTAGAGAAATCCGCGGCGCCGGTGGCTCCCGATGCGCCGGTGGGCGATCGGCTGTGCATGGCCCATTCCGGCACTCTAGTGACATACGGACAAGGCATAGGCGTGGTGGCCGCCACCGGCACGGCCACCGAAATCGGCCGCATCAGCACGATGCTGGCGGAGGTCGGCGCTTTGGCCACGCCGCTGCTCAAAAAGATCGAGCAGTTCGCCCGGTGGCTGACCGCCATCATCTTGGGCTCGGCCGCGGCGACTTTTGCTTTCGGCTGGCTGACCCGCGGTCTAGGGCTGGAAGAGATGTTCATGGCGGCGGTGAGCCTGGCGGTCGCGGCGATCCCGGAAGGCTTGCCGGCTATCGTCACCATCACATTGGCAGTCGGCGTGCAGCGCATGGCGCAGCGGAACGCCATCCTGCGCAAGCTGCCGGCGGTGGAAACCCTGGGTTCGGTCACCGTGATCTGCTCCGACAAGACCGGTACTCTGACCCGCAACGAAATGACCGTGCAGACGGTGGCGACGGCCGAAGACGAAATTCAGGTGAGCGGCGCCGGTTACAGTCCGCAGGGCGGCTTCAGCCGGGGCGATGCCGAAGTATTCGCGGCGGATTTGCCCCACCTCTTGGATCTGGCCCGTGCCGGGCTGCTGTGCAACGACGCGGCCCTCCACGAGGAGGACGGAACCTGGCGCCTGGAAGGAGACCCCACCGAGGGCGCTCTGGTGACCTTGGCGTACAAGGCCGGATTGAATCCCGCGTTCGAGCAGGAAGCCCTGCCGCGCATCGACGCCATCCCTTTCGAATCGCAGCACCGCTTCATGGCCACTCTGCACCGCGACCATTCCGGCCATGGATTGATCTTCCTGAAGGGGGCGCCGGAAGTCGTGCTGGAGCGCTGCAATCGGCAGCGCCGCGAAGGACAGGACGAGCCTATCGACCCCGCGCTTTGGCACCGAAGAACGACCGAGATCGCCGCCCGCGGCCAGCGGCTTCTGGCGCTCGCCATAAAGCCTTTGGCCGAACCGCCCGGATCCCTGACCTTCGAAGACACCGAAGGCGGCTTCACCCTGCTGGGCGTGGTCGGCATGATCGACCCGCCGCGGCCGGAAGCGGTGGATGCCGTGGCCCGCTGCCAAAGTGCCGGCATAAGGGTCAAGATGATCACCGGCGACCATGCCGCGACCGCCAGCGCGGTGGGCACGCAGCTCGGCATCGGCGACGGCGCGCGGGCATTGACCGGCGCGGAGATCGAGAAGCTCGACGACGAGGCTCTGCGGAACCAGGCTAGGGAGGTCGAGGTGTTCGCGCGAGCCAGTCCGGAACACAAGCTGCGCCTGGTGAGAGCCTTGCGTGAGGAAGGCCACGTGGTATCGATGACCGGCGACGGCGTGAACGACGCCCCGGCGCTCAAGGCCGCCGACATCGGCGTGGCCATGGGGCAGCGGGGTACCGAGGCCGCCAAGGAAGCCGCCGAAATGGTGCTGGCCGACGACAATTTCGCGACCATTGCCACGGCCGTGGAGGAAGGGCGTACGGTTTACGATAACTTGCGCAAGACCATCCTGTTCACCATGCCCACGAACGGCGGCGAAGGCGGGGTGATCATCATTGCGATCCTCCTGGGTACGGAGCTACCCGTCACCCCTCTGCAAATCCTCTGGATCAATCTGGTGACGGCAGTGACTCTGGCGCTGACCCTGGCCTTCGAACCGCCGGAAGGCGATTTGATGCAACGTCCGCCGCGTCCGCCCCGCGAACCGCTGGTGACGCGTTACATGCTGTGGAGGATCGCCTACGTCTCGCTGCTTCTGGTCGGAGCGACCCTGGGACTGTACAAATGGGAAATCGGCCAGGGCTCGTCGGTGGAGTTGGCGCGCACCGCGGCGGTCAACGCATTGGTTGCCGGTGAACTGGTCTATCTGATCAACAGCCGCTTCTTCCTGGCTCCGAGCCTTTCGTTGCGCGCCTGGTTCGGCAATCGATACGCCATTCTGGCCATTGTCATATTGATCGGTTTGCAGTTGGTGTTCACCTATGCGCCGTTCATGCAGAGCGCCTTCGGTGCCCGCGATCTGAGCGGCGAAGCGTGGCTCCGGATTGCCGGCGCGGCCTTGGCGGTTTTCCTGGTCGTCGAGCTGGAAAAAGCGGTCGTTCGCCGGCTCGGGAAACCGGTATTGGGCAAGCCCGTGCGGCCCGTGGCGCCGGAGATCCGACCGGCGCGCCTTTGGGATCGGGCCGCTGCGGTGTTGGCCGGCCTGTTCGGGCTTGTCCTGCTTTGGCAGCTGTTGGAGGTTTCGGGACGCCTTTACACCTTGGCGGCGGGTGCCCAAGTCGGTCCGATTACGACTATCGGAATGGTTCTCGCGGTTTTCGCCGCCTTGTTGTCCTTGGTGTTGATCGTAGAGGCACTGCTCGGCATCAAAGCGAATAAGGGATCGTTGACGGCGCTGAAATTGCTGATTCCGGCGCTGCTTCTGGCCGTCGCTTGGCACGCGCCGCTGTATCCGTTCGAACCATGGCACCTTCCTTGGCTGCTCGCGGCGAGCACGACGCTGGTCGTCTTGGGAATCGCTTATCTGATCCTGTCGCTGATGGTTCGCCGGACCGGCCCGCCCGATAGCATCTAATCCCGATCGGCATTCGAGTGAACATTCATCGTAGGATGGGTTTTGCTTCGCTCTACCCATCCTACAAAATGAATGCCTGATTGAACGCGATTTGGAATAACTATCGGCGATCCGCAACGCGCGTGTCAGTGTCCGGGGATCGCGCGATCAGCATTTCATCGCCGCCTCTCTGAAACTCGTAGCGTACCTTGACGGTCGCGATCCGGTAGCCCTCGGAGGCAAGCTGCGCCAGCACGCCGTCAAGATGGCGTGATCTGACCGCGCCGAGTTCCAGCAGGGGGAATACGCGGACTTCCGCTGCCACGCGGCAAAGCTCGCGCAGGGACTGCAAGTGGAATGCCGCGTCGAAATGAGCGCTGTAGAGAAACAGAAAGTGCGAGCACAACGCGAGGTCGAAAGAACGCTCGGCAAAAGGCAAACACGGAAGCTCGGCGTCGATATACCGTCCCTCGCGTTGTCCCTCGGGGTAATCCGCCAGGAACGCACGCATCGTGCGCAGGCGCATTTCGCCGAGTTCATCGACGGAGCGGATATGCGACCAGACGAATTCGTCGGCATTCTTGCGTGTCTGCTCGATCACGAGGGGAAAAGTGTCGTCTATGCGAGAGGAAATCTCCCGTGCCGTAAACCGATAGAGCGGATCGACCGAGACCACCCCGCCGCCATGTGCCGTCAGCTCCGCATTAAAGCTGGCGGGACCGTCTCCGCAGCCGAGTATTCTTCTTCCGAGTTCGTGCGGTTTCAATGCAAACATCGCGACATATTCGTCGAAAGAGCGTCCCCACGGAACGACTTGATCGAGGTGAAAAGCCATTCACGCTATCCTTTCAAATCCGATGATGCAATTGATCGATCGTACGGGTGACGAGAGCATCCGTAAAGCGGTGAAGCCGATCGCTTCTGTCAGCGATGAGGTTCACCGGCGCGTTCCGGCTGATGGACGACTTCCATAATACGCACTTTGAGAAGCCCGCCCCCGGGACTGGGCCATTCTATCTGGTCTCCGGCGGAAAGGCCCAGAAGCGCGCCGCCCACCGGGGCGAGAATGGAAATCTTGTCCCCTTTGGTATCGATATCCTTGGGATAGACCAGTGTCCGGGAAAATTCCTGTCCCGTCGACTCGATGGTGAAGCGAACCGTCGAATTCATGGTTACCACGGACGGCGGCACATTCTGCGGATCGACCACCTCGGCGCGTTCGAGCTCCGCTTGCAAATCGGCCTTACCGGGGAAAGCTTCTGCCGGAAGCGAATCGAGCAGGTCTTCCAGCCGTTCCAAGTCCGTTGACGAAACGATAATGTTGGGCTTTCTCTCCATTGATGTGTCCTCGTCATCGGGAGCAACATAGATGAATCAGCGCCCTGAACAGGCGAATCGTTAAAAAAGCGGTGCCTTGCGTCACCGACACTCCTGGCCGGCCCGATCCTTCAGCATACGCGCGAATGTGGTCTCCACATAAATATTGAGACCGCGAACGATGTAGTCGTTCCGCGTTGGAGGCTGCGGGTACAAGTTATTTCACCAAAGAGTGAATGCAAAATTCGTTTCGGTCGATCGGAAAGCGTCATCGTGCGTAATACCATCGGCCGCCGGGCGATGATTATCGGTGAAGTACCGCTTACGCCACGGTTGTCTAAAAGTTGTGCCGATTGGAAATCGGAAATGGAATTATGAGGTGAAAGATGAAACGCATCATTATGGCTATTTCCTTGTTGACGGCGTTCGTTTTGAGTGGCGTAGGCTTTGCTCAAACGGAGCCGGAACACATAAAACACGTAAGAGAAGCACGCCAGCATGTGACCATGGCTGTGACGGAGGGCGAAAAGGGCGATGCGAAGGCACTCGTGCAACATGCCCAGACCGGCTTGGACCATGTCAGAATGGCGCAGAAGGAAAAACCGCTTGCTGATCTGGATAAGGCTGCCACAAGTCTGGAAGGTGCTATTAATCAAGGCCAAGCAGGCGATGTGAAAAAAGCAACCGAACAGGCTAAAGAGTCGGTTGAATATCTTGATGCGGTACTAAGCGGGCTCGGTGGATAAACCGGTAGCTTGCGACGAGTTATCACGGGCGCGTCGGCGGTGATTCAAAACGCCGACGTTGCTCTGAAGTCTTCGTTCGTGGCACTGGTTACAGTCCGTACCGAATTGGCGTATCCCGCCGAAGTTCGCCGCAGCCTACACGGAAGCTTTTCTGAAAGGGAAGTCCGCCTTCGGTATTTTTCAAGAATTTCTTGAGTAGAAAAGGTACCTCGCGGGGCTGCATTTCCAGGCTAGAGCATTTTCATACCTACGGTATGGGCACTCGCGCGTAGGTCGGGGAATCCCTCCCAATCGCAAACGGTCGCTTTAGTCGCGACCCTTCCAATCGCAAACGTCGCTTTAGTCGCGACCTTCCAATCGCAAACGTCGCTTTAGTCGCGACCTTCCAATCACAACCGGCGTCTTCGGGAAGGGCGTGGCCGGCGCTCCCGGCCAGGCCGTTTGCGATTGGAAGGGTCATCCCAGCGCTCCTGGGATGACCGTTTGCGATTGGAGCGCCGAAGCCGCCCTTCCCGACGCCACGTCCCGGCCGAGCGTCTTCGTCGGAAGGGTCGCGACTAAAGCGACCGTTTGCGATTGGGAAAGGATTGCCGACCTACGAAAGCTTGATTCGATCTATCCTGGCCGAAGGCGCCAACGACTTCCGCCAGGCCTGTTTTGCCCTACGAGCGAGATTAAAACGTTCTAGCACTATTCGCTGCCAACCCGAAACTGCCTACTGATCCGATTCAATTCGCAAATACAGAATCGAACCGGTTTCCAGAACCAGAGAAACAACTAAGCCGACGAGCCTGGTTGCGGAGAATAACGCCCTCAATCTCCGCATAAAATGCATTGAATATCTTGCGTCTGCAGAGAATGCTGCCCATAATCGCCGCATGCAAAGCGGAGATTACACTTACATCTGGCAAGCCAACGATTGGCCCAAATGGCGCTATGACCTAGTGGTGCTCGCTGGTCCTTTAGCGGACGTGAGTCGCGCCCAAGGGCTGTTGATGGGACGTCTGGCCGATGTTGGCATGGCATTGCGTGACCAGGCCAGCCTAGCTGCGCTCACCGAGGATGTGGTCAAGACCAGCGAGATCGAGGGCGAACAGCTCAACGTCGAGTCTGTCCGATCCTCCATCGCCCGCCGTCTTGGCGTAGACATCGGTGCTCTGGCTCCGGTGGACCGTCACGCCGAAGGTGTGGTCGAGATGGTGCTTGACGCCACGGCCAACCGCGATGCTCCAGTCACACGGGCGAGATTGTTCGGTTGGCACGCTGCGCTCTTTCCAACCGGGTACTCCGGCCTCGCCCGGATCAAGGTCGGCGGGTGGCGCGACGATGCCGGCGGCCCGATGCAGGTAGTGTCCGGCCCCATCGGCCGCCAGCGGGTGCATTTCGAGGCGCCTCCGGCGGATTGCCTGGAAAGCGAGACAGGACGTTTTCTCGGCTGGTTAAATGGCGAAACCGGCGAGCTGCCGCTCATCAAGGCGGGACTCGCTCACTTGTGGTTCGTCACCTTGCATCCATTCGACGACGGCAACGGTCGTATCGCCCGTGCCATTGGCGACCTGCTGCTCGCGCGCGCCGACGGCAGCCCGCGCCGTTTCTATAGCCTGTCGGCGCAGATTCAGCGGGAACGCACAGCCTACTACGACATCCTGGAGCGCACCCAGAAAGGTACGCTTGATGTTACCAAGTGGCTCCTCTGGTTCCTGGACACCTTGTATAGAGCCGTCAATCAGGCGCAGCTCGCTCTCGATGCTGTAATAACCAAGGCGCGCTTCTGGCAGCGCTTCGCGGGCACGCCGATGAACGAGCGACAGGTGAAATTGCTCAACCGGTTGCTCGACGGCTTCGAAGGCAAGCTCACCAGCCGTAAGTGGGCGGCGATTGCCAAGTGTTCCCAGGACACGGCCTTACGCGATATCAACGAACTGTTGGCACGCAGCGTATTGCGCAGGTCCGCAGCGGGGGGGCGCAGCACCAGCTACGAGTTGAGCGGACCGCTGGTGGACGATCGCACATGAGTAAATCCCTGAACGACGACAAAACCACAAGCAGTGATCCCGCCGAAACCGCTTTCCTGAATCTGCTCGGCCAAGATATCGCAGCCCGTCGAGAACGGCTGCAGACGGTCGATACTGACCTGGTTCGCCGCGTCCGATCGCTGGTTCGGGAGCTTGATTGAGCTAGGAAACCGCTGAATAAAACCAAATTGGTCGACGGGGCGGCATGAATGAGCGTCGCGCCCACCATCGTGCCGCCTTTGAGCAAACGACCTTTTTGTTCCAACACATCATTGATGGTGTTCATCAGCTTGGCAGTCGACTCGTGCCGCTCCAGCAAGCGACGGAAGTTGAGGATGGTCGTTTCATCCGGCAGCGCGTCTTCCACGAGTTCCAGCCCGGCGAACCGCCGCATCGACTCAATCTCGTACAAGGCGTCTTCCATGCCCGGATCGGACAGCGCATACCACTGCCGCAGAAAGTAGATCCGCAACATCGCTTCCAGTGGCATGGGCTGACGACCCCGACGCCCAGCTTTGGGGAAATACGGCTCAATGACCGCCAACAGCGCGTCCCAAGGCACCGCCTGTTCCATTTCGGCCAGGAATTTCTCCCGCCGGGTCTGTTTTTTCTTGGCATCAAAAGTCAACGAGGCAAAGCTGGCTTGTTTTATCAAGTCACCACTACAGTAGCTTGGAGCAAGCTTGCCATAGCGATTCATTCAGAGATTCCCTAAGAATCAGAAATCAAAAATATCGGCAGAAATATCAAAGTCAGTTCTTGCGTCTCGTTGATCCAAATATCTATACCTGGCTCTGTGATAGTTTTGTGACGAATAATTTGACCGCCATGCAGTTTTCGTAACGTTGGCTTCAATACTATTTTTGTTCCTTAATACTCGCGTCATATTTAAATTAAATGACAATTGGATTGCGGTTCCGTTTTAAATCGCCGGATTGCAATTCCGATTACCTAGAGTCCGTATCCCAACATCGCCCTAGTGTTCACCGGTTTCGTCGCCAACTGCTGGTATTAGCTTGGGCTGTCCCTTCAAAGTCAGATCATCGTTACATCAAACTGCAACAATAACACTATCAAATTTGTAACAATTCCTCTTTATAGTGTCGAAGCTTCACCAATATATTCCGCCCTTAAAAACTGGACTGGCGCTTGGTGAAAACATCTATATACAAAGAAACCGTTTTTTTACAAGAGTGTCAGTATGAGCCATATCGAAAATCGTACGCTTAACTTCACTCCGAAGTTATTTGCCAATTGGGCTCCCGTCGCCCGTTCTGACTCGGTTTCGAGTTTTATCCGCGGAATTCTTTTGAGTCTGTCAGGAACTCTGTTCCTTCAGTATTCAATGCTCGCAAATGCCGATATGCGCCCGCCGACGCCCGGTATCGAGGCGCTCGATATCGAACGGAAGGCGGACGAAATCCAGGCCGGCTACATCGGCGAATTCCGAAAGATGACCTTGACCCTGATCAATGCGGAAGGCCAGGAATCCCAGAGGAAATTGGATTTCTGGGGGCATGAGGAACCGGATAGGCACGACAAGACACTCGTAAGGTTCTCCTTTCCGCCGGATATCAAGGATACCGCTCTGCTTACCTATGAAAAGGGCGCCGAAGACGACGATCAATGGCTGTACTTGCCGGCACTCAAGCGGGCCAAGCGGATTGCATCCTCCAACAAAAGCGGCTCTTTCATGGGGTCTGAATTTGCCTATGAAGATCTCGTAGTCCGTCAATTCGAAAAGTACAACTTCAAGTATCTCGGTGACGATACGGTTGATGGAAAAGACTGCTATGTCATGGAGCGGACGCCGAAAAACTCAAACTCGGGATATTCGAAGATTATTAGATGGCGCTATAAGGACAATTTGCAAGAGGCAAAAAGCCAGTATTTCGATCGAAAAGGGGAGCTTATCAAAGAGCGTTTCCTTGAGGGGCATCACCAAGTTGAGGGAATCTGGCGCTCCAAAAAAATTACGGTCAGAAACGTTCAAACCAAGAAAGCATCAACGCTTAGCTTTGACGAAATCAAGCTGAAAATTCCCACCGATGCGAGCATGTTTACGGTTCGGGGGCTTGAATCCCCGCGTTGAAATAGAGTCTTGGGCATTTCTATAAAACCGGTAAAAAAGAAGAGTTGTACTTCGGACAATGCCGTTAAATTAAGGCGAATGACGTCACCCCGGCAGGGAAGGGTGGCTTCGGTGCTCCAATCGCAAACGGTCATCCCAGGAGCGCTGGGATGACCCTTCCAATCGCAAACGGCCTGGCCGGGAGCGCCGGCCACGCCCTTCCCGAAGACACCGTTTGCGATTGGAATGCCGGGGTCCAGAAACCATGGATGGCAGAGGCGTGTCACTTCCCTGTGCTCTGGATTCATGCCGGGCTGTCCTGCCCGGCACCCTTCGGGCGCGATGCGTGCAAACCGGCTGTCCTGCCGGTTTGTCCGGCACAAATTCGCCCGGAGCGACCATTCGGCCGGGAGCCGAATGGGACAAACGAAGTTTGCCCAACGGGCGAAAGCCAAGGACGGCTTTGGTCTATTTGGACGTGCTAAGCACGGTCCGAAGGACGAGCCCCAGGGAAGGGGCGAGCAATCCCTGCCGGAAGGGGCGTTCTGGCGCTCCCAGAACGACCGTTTGCGATTGGAATGACGGCTTAACTTAACGGCATTGGTACTTTGGACGGACGTTAGTTACTCCAGCGATCTGGCCAACTTTCCTTGGTCTTGCCAAAGGTAATTGAGCGTCTGTTAAAAACCTCCGATCGAGAATATACCTAACGAAAGCATCGGATGGCTGAAACTCTATTTTGCACGGAAAAGACCATGCCCTTTCAGCAGGCTTTTTTAGCAAGTGCAGGATTTGGAATTGAATTAGGGGCATACTTGTTAAAGCTGCTGATAACTGCTTTGGGGTTTTATTTGATGTTGTCACCGGAATTTGGGTTTTGTGAGGGCGAAACCAGTTCAGAAGGTCTATCCGGGATCGGTTCTTGGATGGAAAAGATGAATATTGCGGGCAGCTTCGATTACGAGACTTATCAGTATCCTGAAACGCCTCTTTTTCCTGGGCAGATCGAGCAGAATCACGCATTACGACTCGACTTTCGATCGGAAGTAAGCATTGGAGAAAACTGGCGCGCCGCTATAGCGCCGTTTGCTCGCTATGACTTCATGGATGATCGGCAAAATACTATTCGCCTCAACGAAGCGTGGGTCGAATACAGCACAGAAAACTGGGATTTTAGGATTGGAAATCAGATTTTCACCTGGGGCCAGATGGAGAGCGTAAACCGAATAGACGTACTCAATCCTAGGGATTTTCGGGACGATGTGATCGAGCCGAGCAAAATCGGTATACCTGCGGCTCTATTCCGTTGGAAATTCGATAACAGCGATATCAGTGCGTATTCGATTCCCTACTACATTCCCGACAGCTTTCCGGGGCCGGACAACTTCTACAGTCTCAGTGGCGGTGCTCCGATTCGCGAACCGGCGGAACGATTCGAGGACCAGTGGGCGATCCGCTACTTCTATGCAGGCGACGGCTTCGATTTTGCCTTGAGTTGGGCGAACGTCATCGAAAGGCTGCCGATTTTCGATATGAACGAGGCGGGGACGAAGTTGATCGGGACCCCCTACAAATCCAACCGCCTCGGTTTTGAATTCACCAAAGTTATCGAGAGCCTGATCGTCAAGGGAGAGGGATTCTATCGCTTTCCCGAGACCGAACTGCTTGCGCCGGGATTCTTTTACACCGCGGGGTTGGAATACACCTTTCCCGCGATTGTCGGCCTATCCGATTTGACGCTGTTTACCGAATATTTCGGGAAAGTCGGTGATGGGCAAGTCAGATTCCAGATACTCGAGAACAGCCTTTTCACCGGTTTTCGTTTGACGGTCAACGACCTGGCCCGCCAGGAGTTCGAGGTCGGGGCCATAAACAATTTCAAGCCGGCCGGCACCTGGCTCGTGCGAGCCCGATATGCCCGTGACATCGTCGAGCAGCTCCGGTTCGAGGTGACGTATACGGACTCTTTCGGGTTTTTCGTTTTCCCGGATCAGGACGAAGACGGTGACGGCGCCTTTCGGGTGCGGCTGAGATACAGTTTTTAATTCAATTTTCGGCGGGATGCTATGCGTGAGAAGAAACTGGTAACGGCTTACGCCAACTGGGTCATCAGGAACCGGATCTGGGTGATCCTGGCGAGCCTTGCCGTGATCGTCTTTCTGGGCGGGTTTCTGGGAAGGCTGTCCTTCGACTCGAACTATCGCATCTGGTTCGACGAGGAGGATCCCTATCTAAAAAGCTACGATCTTTTCGTCAAGGAGTTCGGCCACGATGATATGTTCGTGGTGGCGTTCGAAGAGTCGCAGGGGATTCTTCAGCCGAAGCCCCTCGAAACCATCCAGCGTCTTACCGACAAATTCTGGCACGTAGCCGGCGTGATCCGGGTGGATTCGCTTTCCAACTTCCAGGCGTTGCGGGGCGATGCCGAAGGCTTCAGCGCCGAGGCGCTGTTCCCGAGCGACAAGCCGGTCACCCCGGAGCGCATCGCGGCAGCCCGGAGTTATATCGACCAGGACCCGCTGGTAACCGGTTCTCTGATCTCCCCGGATCGGAAAGTCGGCATCATTCGAGCGCGCATCGCGCCGGTCGCCGTGACGCCCGAGTTGCCGGCGAAGGTCTACAACCAATTGATGCAAATCCTGGATGAGGAGAAAGCCCGGAGCGGCTACGAGTTTTACCTAGCCGGCGGTCCCATCACCGACCAGGCTTTCGACCAGGTGGCGCAGAAGGATATGGGATTCCTGGTCCCGCTGTTGCTGGTCATTCTGGGTGTGGTGTGGTTCATCCTGTTCCGCTCGATCCTCGGAGTCCTGCTGTCCCTCGGCATCTCTCTCCTGAGCGTGATCGGCGCCATGGGCCTCACCGGACTCGTGGGCCATAAACTGAACGTGGTCACCACCACGACGCCGCAGTTGCTCATCGGTATTGCCGTGGCGGGCTGCGTCCATATGGCGGCGATGTTCGTCAAAGCCAAGCGCAACGGTCTGAATTCCAAGGACGCCGTCAAGGAGTCGCTGCGGATCAATCTGAGCGCGATCGTCATGACCTCGGTCACGACGGCGATCGGTTTCTTCTCCTTTTATTTAACGGCCACCATCATTCCTCTCAAGCTGTTCGGTTTCGAGGCCGGCTGCGGCACTTTGCTGATTCTGTTCCTGACTCTGACCCTGCTGCCGGCGCTGTTGAGTTTCTTCCCGGAAAAGACGCCGCGTCCCGTCTTCGATTCCGAGTGGTTCAAGGGTTTTCTGGATCGGCTGCGCTGGGCGTCCATACACCGCAGCAGGCAGGTGGTCCTGGGCTGGCTCGTCTTCATCGGCATCTTTGCGGCTTTCCTGCCGATGCTCACGGTCGATTCCAATCCGGTGTCCTATTTCCGCTCCAGCTTCTGGTTCGCCGAATCGGTCCATTTCCTGGAGGAGAAGGGCTCGGGCGGGGCGGTGTACGAACTGGTCGCACGCGGCAAGGGCCCGGATTCCATCAAGACCGTGGAGTATATGCGCGACCTGGATGCCTTCACGCAGTACCTGGCCAAGGAAGCGCCGGGCGGGCTGAGCAACGTCTACTCCCTGTCCACCGTGCTGCGCAATGTCAATCGCGCCCTGCACGAGGACGACCCCAGTTTCCATACCCTTCCCGATGACAACGATTCGATCGCCCAATATTTGTTCCTCTACAGCCTCTCGGTGCCGGTGGGTCAGGACATCAACGACCGTTTCAACGTCGATTATTCCGCAAGCCGCGTGACGGTGATCCGCGCCCTGGTCCCGACCCGCGCCAGCCGCGAAAACATGGACATCATCAGCGACTGGGCGGCCAAGAATCTCAAGAACGTAAAGGTCGAGTTCACCGGCCGCGACGTGTTGTACACCAACATGGGCAACAATGTCTCCGACAGCCTCATCAGTTCATTCGCCGTGTCGGTGGTAGGGGTGACCGTTCTCATCGGCCTGCTGTTCCGTTCCTGGCTGCTGGGCCTCGCCAGCACGCTGCCCAATTTTCTGCCTGTCCTCGTTGCCCTGGGGTTCATGGGCATGGCCGGCATCTACCTGGACATCGGCACCATCATGGTGGCGAGCATCGGTTACGGTATCGCCGTCGACGACACCATCCATTTCTTCAGCCATTACCGGGAGGCGCGGCGGGCCGGGCACACCGCGCGCGAGGCGATCGGGGAGGCGTTCTCCGACGTGGGCATTTCCATCACCTTCACCACGGCGGTGCTGGTTCTGGCGTTCTGCGTGTTTCTGTTCGGCGATTTCATGCCGAACGTTTACAAGGGCTTGCTGGTGGGCTTGTTCCTGGTCGTCGCCCTGGCGGCCGACCTGTCCATCACGCCGGCCGTCCTGTCCCTGATCGATAAGCCGCGCCGTCTCCTAGCCCGCATTTCTCACACCCCTCCTACTGCGGACGCCGATCCACTCGCTGTGGCGCACCGTACTCCCTCGCGCCGGCTCGACGTAGAGTCGGCTACGCCTTCGCCGCCGCTCGGTCCGTGCGGCACGCCACAGCGGCGTCTCGACGACCTCGCGACGAAGGGGTGCGAGAAATCCGGGCTAGCCGGGGCGAGCGAAAGCGACCCGGGGATGGGCGGCCATGGCCACCCCGTTCCTTCCGCCGCCGACGTCGCCGGGCGCAGCGAGTTCACCGCCCTGGATGCCGACTATGCCGGAACAGGGCACCCGCCGGTCGCTGGTGCCGGAGGGGGCACCGTGTTCGCCGCGAGTCCAGCCGGGCGCATGGGTGAAAACTCGAATTGACGCTGTCGGAGAAGCCTTATGTCCAAGCCACTCATCGAACTGTTCACCGGCCGGCCTGCCGACAAGGCGGCCTTGATCGAGCCCCGTCCCGCTCCGGGAACGCTATGCCCGGAGGAAAACCTGGCCTACATCTTGTTGCGCGCCGCGGCCACCGATCGCGGGGTTGTCTTCGTCCGGGACGAGCGTCACGAGACCCGCTTCTCGTACCAGGCCATTGCAGAGCAGGCGCGGATGCGGCTCGGCGCCTTGCGGGCCCTGGGGCTCAGGCGAGGCGATCCGGTCATGCTGATGTTCCGGGAAAGCCACGACTTCGTGGTGACCTTCTGGGCGGCCGTGATGGGCGGCATCATTCCCGCGCCGCTGGCCTATCCGCCATCGCTCACGGACGACAATGCGGTTCTCATGAAGCTGAAGGCGATCTGGAAACAGCTGGACCGGCCGCTGTTGTTGTCCGATGCCTATATGGCGGAGCAGCAGTCCGCGCTGCGGCAGGCTCTGGGGGAAAACTCGATCCGTATCGAGGCGGTTACGGACCTTGCGGAACCCTCCACGCTCGCGGATCCGGATCTCGCCCGGCCCGATGACCTGGCATTCATACAGTACAGTTCCGGCAGCACGGGGACCCCCAAGGGCGTGATGGTGAGTCACGCCAATCTGATCACCAATCTGGAAGGCATCATCTTCGGAGCCGAACATGGTCCAGGCGATGCCTTTCTGAGCTGGATGCCGTACCACCACGACATGGGGCTCATCGGTTTCCATTTCGTTCCCATGGCCCTGGGGATCGAGCAGGTGAACCTGACCCCGTTCACCTTCGTTCGCAAACCCACGCTATGGATGGAAAAAATCAGCGAGCACCGCTCGACAGTAACGGGGTCTCCCAATTTCGGCTACCGCCATCTGCTCGGCAAACTGAAACCGGACCACCTGAAGCGCTGGGATTTGTCGTGCCTCAGAAACATTTATAACGGCGCGGAACCGATTGCCGCCGCGGTCATCGAGGAATTCATGACGACCTTGGGCCCGTGCGGGCTCAGGCCCGAGGCCATGTACCCGGTGTACGGCATGGCCGAGGCGAGCCTGGCGGTGACCTTTCCTCCGCCCGGAACGCTTCCGCGGGTGCACTGGCTGGATCGCCAGGAATTGGCGCAGGGGCGGGCGGCAGGCGCCGAGCCCCATGGCGAAAACTCCATCGCGGTCGTTGACGAAGGCTACCCGGTGCCGGGCTGCGGGATCCGCATCGTGGACGGTAACGGGCAGGTGCTTCCGGAAGGCCGGGTCGGCCGCATTCATATCTGCGGCCGCAATGTGACCGGAGGTTATTACAACAACCCTTCCGCGAATGCCGCGACGTTTCACGGCGGATGGCTGGACACGGGCGACCTCGGTTTCATGATCGACGGGCGCCTGTGCATCAGCGGACGGGCCAAGGACATTATCTTCATCAACGGGCAGAATTTTTATGCCCACGACATCGAAGCGCAGGCGGAAACGGTTAACGGCGTAGACCCCGGAAAGACCATCGCCTGCGGCTGGCAGGACCCCGACACGGGAGAGGAGAAAACGGCGATCTTCCTCGCGATACGCAACCCGGACAGTCCCGAGGGGCGGGCCGTCATGGCCGAGGTATGGCAAAGGGTCAACCAGGTGCTTAACGTCGCGCTGGATTACGTCGTACCGGTCAAAGCCATTCCCAAAACCACGAGCGGAAAGCTCCAGCGTTACAAGCTCTTGGAGGAGTTCCAGCGGGGCGACTACGACGCCGTACGCCATTGCGGCGTCGACCTGGTGAGCGGTGCGCTGGAATCGAGTACTTCCGGCACCGAGAATCTGACGGATCTGGTCCGGGAGGTCTGGGCGGAAGTTCTCGGCCTCCCGGCCGCGAGGATCAATCCGGACCAAGCCTTTCGTTCGTTGGGCGGCACGTCCATAAAGGCGGTGCAGATTTTGGGGCGGCTGGAAGACCGGCTGAACCGGCCTTTGGACCATGAACTGCTGCTGCGTTGTCACACCGTCCGTCAGATGGCGGACTGGCTGGGCGGACGGCCCGGCTCCGCCGTGGCGGCCAGCGCGTCGGACACCGGCGAAGCGCAGGAAGACGCGATCGCGATCATCGGCACGGCCTGCCGGTTTCCGGGGAGCAATTCGCCGGAGGAATATTGGGAACTTCTGAGCCAGGGCCGGGAAGCCATCGGCGCCGTGCCCGCGGACCGTTTCGCGCTGCCGCAAGGCGGGCGGGAGGACTGGTGGCGCGGCGGCTTCGTGCGCGACGTCTACGCCTTCGACGCGGAGTTCTTCGGCATCAGCCCCGAAGAAGCCACCGACATGGACCCGCAGCAGCGTTTGTTCCTGGAGGTGGCCGCCGAGACCCTGGAGCGCGCCGGCTACTCCAGGCCGGCTCTGGATGGCGCCGACGTCGGCTTGTTCATCGGCGCGAGCCACAACAATCACATGGAATTCCTGGTCAACGCCTTGTGCGGCGACGCCCTGGAGAGCTTCGCCAGTCTGCGTCGCCTGCCGCCCAGCGAACGCGACGAACTGCTCAAGGAGTGGCAATCCCGCTTCGGGCGGTTCTCGCTGCACGTGAATACGGCGGTGGACAATCTGCTCAACATGATCGCGGCGCGTGTCTCCCATACCTTCAACTGGAAAGGTCCCAGTTTCACCATCGACAGCGCCTGTTCCTCGTCACTGGTCGCGGTGCATCTGGCATGCCAGAGCTTGCGCCAGGGCGAGTGCTCGATGGCGGTTGCCGGCGGCGTGAGCCTCACCCTGAGCCATTTGCCGTTCCTGTTGTTCCAGCGCGCCGGCGCGCTGTCGGCTAGCGGCCGGTGCCGCGTCTTCGACGCTTCGGCCGACGGCTTCGTGCTGGGCGAAGGCGCCGGTGCGGTGTTGCTCAAACCGCTGTCCCGCGCGCTGGCGGACGGCGACCCGGTACTGGCGGTGATTCGCGGCTCGGCGGTGAATAACGACGGGCAATCCCTTGGGGTCATGGCGCCCAACCCGGACGGCCAGCGCCAGGTCATCGATGCTGTATACCGCCAGTTCAAGATCGATCCCGCTTCCATACAGTTCGTCGAAGCCCATGGCACCGGTACTCCGCTGGGAGACCCGAGCGAGATCCGCGCCCTGACCCAGGCCTTCGGAGGCCTGGCCCGGCAGAGTTGCGCGATCGGATCGGTCAAGGCGAACATCGGGCATCTGCTCAGCGCCGCGGGAATCGCCAGTTTGATCAAGGTCGTGCTGGCCTTGCAGCATCGGCAGATGCCGGGAAACATCAATCTGAACGAGCCCAGCCGGCAAATCGACTTTGCCAAGACGCCATTCCTGCCCCTGACCTCGACCCGCGTGTGGACAGTACCCGAAGGTGTCGCCCGGCGGGCGGCCATCAATTCCTTCGGTTTCGGGGGCACCAACTGCCATCTGGTGGTGGAGGAAGGCGTGGCGCGCGAGAAGCCGAAAGGCGTCTGGCCCTATCATCTGTTATTGCTCTCGGCGCGGAATCGATCCGCCCTGAATCGCTCGAGCGAGCATCTCGCCGCCTACCTGGAGCGCAGGCCCGCACTGGATCCCGCCGACGTCTGCGCCACCTTGAACAGCCGACGCAATCACTACGCGTGCAGGGATGCCCTGGTCGTCGAATCGCTCGGCGAGCTCGCCAACGGGCTCAAGGGGCTGGAGAAACGCCAGCCCACGGAAACCGAATCGCCTCCGCCGATCGCGATGATGTTTACCGGCCAGGGCTCGCAGTATCCGGGTATGGCCGCCCAGCTTTACGAACTCTGGCCGCGCTTCCGGCGGGCCATGGATGAGGCCGTGGCGGCCTTCGATCCGTGGCTGGAAGCGCCTTTGTTGACCGCGATCTATCACCCCGAGGCCAATCCGGAGCAACTGGCGCGAACCGAAATCACGCAGCCGGCTATGTTTGTCGCCGACTACGCCCTGGGCCGCGCCTTGCTGGAACTGGGCGTGCGTCCGGCCGCATTGATCGGGCACAGTGTCGGCGAGTACGTGGCGGCTTGCCTGGCCGGCGCAGTGGATTTGGCCGACGCCGCCAAGGTCATTGCCGCGCGCGGCCGACTCATGTCCGAGTTGCCGGGGCAGGGCGGGATGCTGGCGGTATTCGCGAGGGCCGATGAGCTGTCGGCGCATCTTGAGGACTATCGCGGACGCGTATGGTTTGCGGCCAACAACGGATCGCACCAGGTCGTGGCCGGTTATCGGGATGCCGTGGCCGAACTCGCCCGCGTACTCGAAATCGAAGGGCGCCGCGTCAAGCCCCTGCGAGTGTCCCACGCGTTTCACACGCCGCTCCTGGAGCCCATGCTCGAACCGTTCTCCAAGGTGCTGGCCGAAGTGGAATGGCATGCGCCGCGGCTGCCCATCATTTCCAATATCACCGGCGATTGGCTCGGGGCCAACGGTCCCGACGCCAATTACTGGCTGCGGCATGTTCTTGAACCCGTCCGTTTCGAGCAGGGCATACGCGCCGCTTATGCCGGCGGCATTCGCACCTTCGTCGAATGCGGTCCGGACAGCGTTCTGACCCATTTGGTCGCCACCGTGCTGGCCGGGGAGCGCGTGACCTTGGCGGCCTTGTTGGATCGTCGCCGGGAAAATGCCAGAACCTTCTTGGATGCCCTGGGCACTCTCTACACGGAGGGGGTTAACCTGGATTGGCGCATGCTCGGCGAGGATTTTCCGGGACGGCGCATACCTCTCCCGGCGTATCCGTTCGAACGAAAAGTCTACCGTCTGCCTCCCTTGCCGCCGGCCGAATCGCAAGGCCAGGCATTGCTGCATCGCTGGGAATGGCCTCAAACGCCGCGAGGCGATTCCGTCCCGCTGCCGCCCGGTGCCCTATTGGTGTTTGCGGGCGAGGGGCAAGCGGCCTGGCTCGCGGCTCTGCGCATCCGTGTAGGGCCGGACCGCCCGCTTCTGGTGGTGCGGCCGGGGGCCGGCTTCTCGGCGGACGGCGGGAATTTCACGGTCAACCATTTGGATGCGGGCGACTACCGGCAGTTATGGCAATCGGTGCTGGCAGACTACGGTGCCCCCGCTGCGGTGGTCCATGCCTGGAATGCGGATTTGACGGGCGCGCCGCGAGACGATGAGGCCGCCCTACACTCCGGCCTCTTCAGTTTGACGTTCCTGGCTCAGGCGATGCACGAGCCGAGTCCCATAAAACCGTGCCGGATACTCTGGTTGACCCGGCGCGCCCATGTTCTGGACAGCCTGGAGCCGGCACCCGATCCGTACCAGTTGCTCGGGATTACATTCGCTCTCGGATTGGGGGAGGAGAACGAACATCTCGTCGTGAAGGCGGCCGATCTGGATACCGCGCCGGCGGCTCCGGATGTGGACGTCGATACCATTCTTGCGGAACTGGGAACGGCGGAATTCGGCGGGGAGATACTTGCGATTCGCCGTTCTCTGCGCTTCCAGCGCCGTTTCGGCGCGGTCTACAACGAAACCGGCGTTTCGGAATCGCTGCTCAAGGACGGCGATACCTGCCTGATCACCGGCGGGATCGCCGGGATCGGAGCCGAAACCGCCCTTGCCCTGGCGCGATCGGCTCGGATCAACCTGGTCCTCACCGGACGGCGGCCTTTGCCTGCACGGCAGGAGTGGGACGCCCTGCCGGCCGATCATCCCGATGCCGCGCGCGTGGCGCTGATCCGCCAGCTCGAATCCTTGGGCGCAACGGTGGATTACCATGCGGCCGACGCCGCCGATTCCGAAGCGATGACGAAAGCCATAAGGCGCCTTAGGGAACGCTTCGGCCGGCTGGACGGCATCATCCACTCCGCGGGAGTGGTCGACCGCAACGTTCTCCGCGCCACCGACAAGAGCGTCGGATCAATACGCTCGGTGTTGGCTCCGAAAGTCAAGGGCAGTTGGCTGCTTCATCAACTGACGGCCGACCAACCGTTGAAATTTTTCATCCTGTATTCGTCCATCGCCGCCACCTGTCCGCTGTGGGCGGCCAGCCTGACCGATTACGCCGCCGCCAACGCGTTCCTGGACGGTTTCGCGGAGTGGCGAAACCGTTCCGGGGCGAAAGGCCGCACCCTGGCGCTCAACTGGTCGCTCTGGGACGAGAAGGGCATGGGTCGCGACGCCGGCCTGATGGCGCTGGTCCGCAGCAAGGGCTTGCGCGCCCTGGTTCCGGAAACCGCCTGTGCAGCATTGTCGCGCGCGCTCGCTATTCCCGGCGCCTCGGTGGTACACGTCATCGACTTCGAGGCGGAGGCGGAAAGCCCGGCGCCAGCTGCGGCGCCGGCGGCACATTCCCCGGCACCCGAGCCCGTCGAGCCGGCTCCGCGCGCCGCCCTGGCGGTGCAGGCCGCCGACTGGCTGGAGCTGGTACGCCAGCTCACAGGCGCTTATGTGAACGTAGCAGCGGAACAGATCGATTCGGGCCGCAAGTTTCATGAACTCGGTGTCGACTCGAAGGGGGCCGTCGAAATCGCGGAGAAGCTGGCAGCGATCCTGCGTCAGCATGTCACGCCGACTCTGTTGTTCGAGTTCCAGTCACCGCTGGACCTGGCGCGCCATCTGGAAAACCAGCACGGCCCGGAGTTCCTTGCCCGGTCGCGGGAGCCTGGCCCCGCTCGGACCATAACCATTAGGACGACTGCCGCATCCCGCTCCGACCGCCGCATCGATGACCGCATCGCCATCGTCGGCATGAGTTTGCGGGTGCCCGGTTCCGCCAGCCCCGACGAATACTGGAACATGCTGGCGGAAGGGCGGTGCGAAATACGCGAGGTGCCGCGGGACCGCTGGTCTCCCGAGGATTATTTCGATGCCGCGAACCGCCATACCCACGGTAGTTACTCGAAGTGGGGCGGTTTCCTGGAACGTGCGCACGAATTCGATCCGCAGTTCTTCGGTATTTCGCCGCGCGAAGCCAAGGCCATGGACCCGCAGCAGCGGATTTTCATGGAAGTGGCTTACGAAGCGCTGCAACAATCGGGTTACGCCGGCGAAGGGCGTGCCGAGCGCCTCGGCGTGTTCGTCGGATGCGAGCAGAACTATTACGCGGAACATTTCATCAACCAGCAGCGTTATTGCCGGTTGCGCGACCGGATCAGGAGCACCGACTGGTACCGTCAACTTCCGATGGGGGCACGCGCCGATTGGGACGACGCGCTCCGTGAGGTTTTGCAGCCCGCGGAACTCCTGTCCGACGCCATAGCGGGCAACGGGCTGAACGAGATCGCCTGCCGTTTGAGCCATTGGCTGAACGTGCGCGGCCCGAGCCTGATCGTCAACACGGCTTGTTCCGCCGCCCTGGTGGCCACGCATCTCGCTTGCCAGAGCCTGCGCTCCGGCGAGTCGCGCATCGCCGTGGCAGGCGGGGCTTATCTGAACATGGGCTCCACCCCCTTCGTTTTTCTGAGCCGTGTCAACGCCATGTCGCCCGACGGCCGGTGTTATCCGTTCGACCGCCGTGCCAACGGCATGGTCCTGGGCGAAGGCGTCGCCGCCCTGGTGCTCAAACCGCTGGCCGACGCCATGGCGGACGGCGACTACATCCACGGCGTGATCCTGGGCTCGGCGATGAACAACGACGGACATTCCTCCGGCCTGACGGCCCCCAATCCGGCCGGTCAAGCGGAGTGCATCGCCCGCGCCTACCGTGAATCCCGGGTCGACCCCGCCACGGTCTCCTATGTGGAATGCCACGGCACCGGCACATCCCTGGGCGATCCGGTCGAAGTGGAAGGCATGACCAAAGGCTTCCGCCAGTTTACCGACCAGCGCGGATACTGCGGCATCGGCTCGGTGAAATCCTCCATCGGCCACATGCTGTCCGCCGCGGGAATCCCCAGCGTCATCAAGGTGCTCTTGGCGATGCGGCACGACTATCTGCCGCCCACCGTCAATTACAGCGAGCCCAATCCCTACATCGATTTCGACGCTTCGCCATTCTACGTCGTGGACAGCCACGGCCGGCCGTGGACCGGGAACGGACAGCCGCGGCGGGCTGGTGTCAATGCCTTCGGTTTCGGGGGGACTAATTGCCACTTGATTCTGGAGGAGCCTCCCCGCGCCGTGGATCAGCCTACCGGCATGGACCGGGTTCCGCTTTCCGATCCGCAACTGCTGTACCTGACGGCGCGCACGGAGAGCGCTCTGCGCGCCTACGCCAAGGCACTGCATGCGCATCTCGAGGAAAACCCATCCATTTCCGCCGAGCAGGTTGCCTGTTCACTCAATGGCGCCCAAAGGGAAATGAATTTCCGCGCTGCGGCGGTGGTACGTGGACGGGAAGATCTCTTGGCGGTCCTCGCCTCCGTGGCCGGATCGGGCAAGCACGACCGGCTTCTCTCGGGGCGCGCAAATCCGAAGCAGCCGCCCGCGATGGCTTGGGTGTTCGACGATTGCCCGTGGCCGGAGGGAACCGCGGATACGCTGGCGCGACGGTATTCGGTCTTTGCCGACGCCTGGACCGATTTCCGGGCTGTACTTCCTCCCGGACACGAAACCGTACCGCGCCTGCAGGCGGCGGCGGAACAGTACGCACTGGGTCGACTACTGCGAGAGCTGGAGTTGGTTCCCGCCGGCCTTTGGGCCGAGGGAGCCTTAAGCCCGGTCGCCGCCGCGGTAGCGGGCTGGCTAAGTCCGGCGTCCGCCGCAGTCTTGCTGAACGGCGGCGATGCGGTTCCTGAGAACGATGCCGGCGATCAAATCTGGCGAATTCCAATTCACACGATCGACGGAAAGATCTCCGTGGACAATCCGGAATGGGCGATTCGGTTGCGCTCCGCTGCGAGAAACCCATCCGAAAGCGTACAGCCTCCGACGGATGCACGCTTGCGAACCGTCCTTCTGGGGGGCAAAGGCGGCGAGGGGAAAGGACTTGTACGGATGATCGGGGCGGCGCCGGGCGACGAGAGTTTGTTGACCGCACTGGCGCGGCTGTACATCGAGGGCTTGAGATTGGATACGCGCCCCCTGTGTTCTCCCGTGCTTACCCGCGTATTGCTGCCGGCTTATCCCTTCGAGAGGAAGGAATTCCTCTACGACCCGCCTCCGGTGGACGTGGAAGAGACCGCCGACATCGCGGCCGCGCCGGAGCCGGCAGTCGCGCATTCCCAGGGCGCAACTGCGAGCAAGGAGCCTCAGCAGAATATAGCCACCGCCCTCCTTGACGAATTGAACCGGATCATCCTTCCCCGGGAGCCTTTGAACGAGCATTCCTGAGAGCGTGCGAATAAACCGTCTGCGCCACCCGCCATCGCCTTTTATGTGCTCGCCGTACTCCCCTGTACGAGTGGGCTTCTTGGACGACGGCGGGCGGCTCGCGACGGTTTCTTCGCAAGCTCCGAGAACGGAAAAAATGACGAATACGCTGAATACGTGAGGACTTAAGACCATGCAAGACCATCCCGCCGCCCGGCTTGAGCAATGTGTGTACAAGGCTGTGGCGGAAGTTACCGGACACGCGCCGGACGATCTTTCGCCGGACCAATTCCTGGAGAGCGATCTCGGGTTGGATTCGATCAAGACCGTGGAGTTGATGAACGCCATCCCGCCCCAACTGCCGGATCACCTGCGGGACCCTTTTAACTCGCTACTCGCCGCCGGGACATTGTTCCAGCTGCAAACCCTTGGGGAGTTGGTCTCGATGATCGGTGCCATGGAGAGCAGTGAAGCCGCCGCCACCGCGCCCGAGGCCGACGATGACTTGACGCGAAAAGTACGCGAGGTGGTCGCCGGAATTACCGGACACGATCCGTCCGAACTCGCGGACGACATGTTCCTGGAAAGCGACCTGGGGCTGGATTCAATCAAGACCGTGGAGCTCATGAATGCTCTGGGCACGGTATTGCCCGCCGAACTCCAGGATGCTTTCGGCGCCAAGCTCGCCTCCGGCGCGCTATTCGGTATTCAGACTCTGGGCGAGCTGGAGGCCCTGATTCGAGGTGCGGAACAGAACGCTCCGGCTCCGGCAGCCGTCGAATCGGACGATCCGTGCGCCGCAGGCGCGGTTTCGGATGTATCGGCCGATAAACCACAGGCCGCGGAACCGGCGGTGCGACCGGTGGATATTCTGTTCTCCCAGTATCCGTTCCTGGTCTCCCATTGGGCAGTCTGCACGTGCAGTCTCAGTTCCAGAATCCGCCTGCAAGGTCCGTTTGACCCGGAAGCGGCGCGCCGCGCCTGGAACGCCTTGCTGGAGCGTCACCCGATGCTCAGGGCACGCTTCGTCATTCCGCCGGGGTGCCGTAGCCTGAAGGAATACCGCCTGGAAGTGCTGGACGGGGTGACCGCACCGACCGTCCTGGTGACCGATTTGCGCCACCTGGATGCTCCCGACCGCGAAGCTTTTCTGAACGACGAAACCCATCGTCTGCTGGACAAGGAGTGGCTGCTGGATCAATGGCCGGCGCATCAATTCAGCGCCTATCGCTTGGCGAACGATCTCCACGAGGTGATCTTCTCGAACCATCACGTATTCTCGGACGGTCTCAGCAATCAGCTGGTCATGCGCGAATTCGTCACTTTGTACGATGCCGCAGCGACGGGACGTCCCGCGCCGCTGCCGCCCGGAACTTCCCTGGAGCGTTATCGGGAGACCGTGGAATGCATCAATGCCTGGCGGGATCCCGAGGCGGAAAAAACGCTCGAAGCGTTTCTCCGCGCCCAGGGCAAGGACCGTTTTTTCTGGAGTCCGGAAAAGAAGGGGCTGCCGAAGAATCCACGGGCCGCCAACCGGACCCACCACTTCAGCGCGGATGCCGCAACCACGGCGGCATTGCTCCGATCCGCCGGCAAATGGCGGCTGCCGGTGAACACCCTGTTGGTCGGCGCCTACTTGCGCGCTCTCAGGCGCTTCGATCCGAATCTGAAACAGGTGATCCTGAACATTCCCACCAGCGGACGCGTTTACCCCGGCACGGACGCCGGACACATGGTGGGTTGTTTCGCCCAGAATCTGGCCTTGACGCTACCGATGCCCGGAGAAGGCGAAGCTTTCGAGAACTATCTGCCGCAGGTACACGAGAGCATCGAGAGCGGCATCGCGGCGGGTTATGACCGGGCGCAAACGCGCCAAGCGGCCGTGGCGGCAATCGATCAACTTCGCCTCCAGGACGGCCGCGTCGGCGAGCCGCTGGCGACCCTGATCCGCTCCACGATCAAGTCGAACCTGTATCTGCCTTACATCGGTCAGACTCACATCGAGGAGGCGTGCGGGCCGCTACGTGTCGTCGAATATCACGCCGCGACCTCTACCAATCCCGGTACGCTGGACGTATTGGTGGAAGTCTTCCACGGCCGGTTCAACATGACCGCCAACTATGATGCGGACTACTTCGCTCGGGATTTGGTGGCCTCCATCACCGAGGAATTCGTCCGCCAGATCGGCGCCGTGGCACAGGCCGCCGAGCGGCTCGCCGTGCCCGCACCTTGCGCCGTCGCCAAGCTGGACGAGTTGACGGCGGCCCGATTGCTGCGAATCACCGAGGAAGTCATGCATCGCGCGGTGGGGGCCGAGGCTCTGGATTACGATCTGGAATCCGAGCTCGGCTTGGATTCGTTGGAGCGGATTCGCATCGTCGGCCGCCTGCAGCAACAGATGGGGCGGGTAGACACCCGCGCCCTGTTGGGATGCCGGCGGTTGCGGGAAATGGCGGCCCTGTTGCAGGGAACGGGTGCCGCCCATGGAAGCGGAACCGCCGCCGAAAACACCGTAGCTCCGCTGGCCCCGCTCTCGATTCCGCAACCTGCTGCGGAAGAGCTGCCTCCCATCCCGTATCTGCACGTGCAGGCTCAATGCCGCCGCAGCGCGGAAGCACTGGCGGTGCAAGCGGAGCACGAGGAACTGTCCTACGGCCGGCTTCATGCCGAATCGAACCGGCTGGCCCACTTCCTTCGAGTCCGCGGTGTGCGGCCCGGCATCGTCGTGGGATTGCTGCTGACCCGCTCGCCCAATTTCGCGACGGCGGTGATGGCGGTGCTCAAGGCCGGCGGCGCTTACGTCCCCCTCGATCCGGCCTATCCCGCCGCGCGCATCGAATACATCGTAGGGCACGCCCGCGTCGACACCATCCTCACCGAGGAAGCAGTCCTGGAAGCCATGGGCGGAGCGGTAACCGCCGCCTTGCCGGCCCGCAACTTCCTGCTCATGGACTGCGATTACGCCGGCCTGCATCGTGCCGACTCCCGTAGCGGCGGCCATCGCGACTGGCTGGGGCGTGCGGCCTGGGCGAGCTATCCGGAACACGATCTCGAATGCCTGAACAGCCCGGACGATCTGATGGTGGTGCTCTATACCTCGGGTTCGACCGGCACTCCCAAAGGCGTGGCCCTGGCCCATCGCGGTTACATGAACCGTCTGGTCTGGCATCAAGAGCTGTTTCAGCTTCAGCCGGGCGAACGGGTCGCCCAGAGAACGTCCATTTGCTTCGATATCTCGGTATGGGAACTCTTCTGGCCGTTGATGTACGGCGGAGTCGTGTGCCCGGTCGGCGCGGACGTGCTGCGCGATCCCTGGCGGCTGGCGGATTGGATCGAGACTCGGCGGATCGCCGCGATGCACTTCGTGCCTTCCCTGTTCGGCGAGTTCCTGATGGCCATCGAGGATAAACCGCTCCGCTCTGAACACCTGCGATGGCTGATTTTCAGCGGCGAGGCGCTGCCAGTGGCTTATGTGCAGCGCTGGTTCGACCGCTGCGGCGACCGGGTGGGCCTGGCGAACCTGTACGGCCCGACCGAAGCGTCGATCGACGTGACGGCCCATCTGATGCATTCCCGTCCGGGGGAAGGAACGCTTCGCATCCCGATTGGTCCGGCCATGCCGGAGGTCTACCTGCTGGTGCTGGACGAGAACATGCGCCCCGTACCGGAGGGCGGTGTGGGCGAACTATGGATTGGCGGCGTGCAGTTGGCTCAGGGCTATCTTCACGATCCGGAGCGGACCCGCGAGAGTTTTCGGGACAATCCTTTCTCCGGCATACCCAGCCGCTGGCTATACCGTACCGGCGATCTGGTAGCGCGCTTGCTGGACGGCAGCTACGACTTCCACGGGCGCATCGACAGTCAAATCAAGATTCGCGGTTTCCGGGTGGAGCTGGGCGAGATCGAAACCGCTCTCGGAGCTCTGCCAGGCATACGCGAAGCCGCGGCGCTCGCCGTCGACACGCCCGACGGGCACAAGAGGCTGGTGGCCTGGCTGGTCGGCCGCGAAATTCCGTTGAAAGAACTGCGTTCCGCCCTGGCGAAGCAACTTCCCGAGTACATGCTGCCTCACGAGGTTCGTCAGGCCGACGCCTTGCCGAAAAATCACAACGGCAAACTGGACCGCAAGGTTCTCAAACAGTGGACGGAAACCGGCAACTCACCCCTCGGCAAAGCGGTGCCCGGCGCGCCGGAGGCGAAGCTGCCGTTCGCCGATCCGACGGCCGGTTTGCCACTGGGGCCGGCTCAATTCTGGATCACCCACTTCTTCCAACCTCCTTACCAATGGGCCGGATACACCCGTTTCCGTTATTTGCAGCCGCTGGATGTCGACGTTTTCCGCAAGGCCATCGACGTCCTTGCCCGGCGCCATCCCGTGTTGCGTTCCCTGTTTTACCAGGAACACGGCGAATGGCGGCAGACCGTGGCCCCGCCCGAGGCGGAATTCAGCCTCGATTTCTACGACGGCTCCCACCTCACGGCCGAACAGCGCAGCGCGGAAATCCGGCGGCTGGTGAAGGAAATCACGGATGAATTGCGCATCGACCGGTTTCCGCTGTGGCGGGTGCTTGTCATCAAAGAGCATCAGAACGCGTACGATCTGACTATCGTGGGTCACCACATGATCAGCGATCTGGTCAGCAACAGCATTCTGTTCCGAGAGCTTTGGCAGATTTACGGGCAGTTGCTGGTCAATCAGACGCCGGAACTCCCCGCTCTGCCGCTGTCGTATTTCGATTTCGTGCAGTGGTTGGCCCAACCGGCGCAGCAGGAGGCGCAGCGCCGTTATGCGGAGTATTGGCGCACTCGTTTTCCGAGCCGGGAGTACGCGTTCCAGGTGCCGGTCGACCATCATCTCGGCGCGAATGATGAGGCCTCTTCCGCCAGCGAGCGCTTTCTACTCAGCCATTCGGACTTTCATGCGCTGAACGAGGCGCGCAAGCATCTCCAGGGTCAGCTCTATCATCTCCTGCTGGCGGCGGCGTACCGGCTCATGTCCGAATGGACCGGCCAGTCTTGGGTGGTTCTGAGCCATCGCTCGCACGGACGCGATCTGGGCAACGGCCTGAGCTTGTATGAAAGCGTGGGCAATTACGCCGTCAATTTCCCGGTTGCCGTGGATCTGGTCTCCGGGGAAAGCTGGAGTGAATTGATCGGCCGGATTGCCCGCGGTTTTTCCGAAGCACCGTTGAACGGCGTCAGTTTCGATGTGGTAGGTCGCCAGCTGCCCGCGCACATCTATCCGGACAACAATTTGACCCCGGTGCGCGTCAACTATTTGGGAAACCGGAGCTTACCGAAATCCAACATCTTCGAGTTCGTCGATACGGATTGGGATCAGCGCTACTCGCCCCCGAGCCAGCAGCGCATCTCCCTCATCGAGATCTTCCTCTCCATGGTCGAAGGCGAACTCCATATCGAGATCAATTATTCCCAGAACTTTTTCAAGGGGGAGACCATCAAGCGCCTCGGCCGGCGCTACCTCGAGTTGCTGGCCGACCTGAGCGAAAAGGCGAATTCGCCGACGGGGCTTCGCCTCGCGAGTTTGCCGGCGGTGATGACGGGCGAACCTCCCGCCTTGATACCGCTGAAAACGCCCCGGCTGGAAGAAATTCCGCTGTCGGCACGCTCCGGCAGCTGGGCAGGCAAAGTGGCGCTGGTTACCGGTGCGAGCCGCGGTATCGGCCGCGCGATCGCCATGAAACTCGCCGGCCAGGGCGTTGCGGTGGCGCTTTCCGCCCGCGATCGGGCGGGGCTGGACGCCGTTGCCCGGGAAATCGCCGGCAGTGGCGGCACCGCTGTGGTAATTCCGGCGGATGTACGGAACCTCGCGGAGGTGCAACATTTGGTGAGCGAAGTCCTCCGCCGCTTCGGTCATCTGGACGTGCTGGTCAACAATGCCGGAATCACCGGAATGTCCGCCTTGGCGACCTCCTCGCCGGATGAGTGGAAGCGCATCGTCGAGGTCAATCTGTTCGGCGTCTATCATCTGTGTCGGAGCGTGGCGCCGCACATGATCGAGCGGCGCAGCGGGAAAATCGTGAATCTGGGTTCCGATTCCAGCCACATCGGCTACCCCCTGTTCAGCGCCTATGCCGCCTCCAAGCATGCGGTTCTGGGCCTTACCAAGTCGCTGAGCGAGGAACTGAAGCCGCACAATGTGCAGATCAATGCGGTTTGCCCGGCGTTCGTGGACACCGACATGACGCCGCCGGGATACCGGGCGCGATCGATCCCGGTCGACGCGGTTGCGGACGCGGTGGCCTTCCTGGCGTCGTCGGAGGCCGACTGGATAACCGGCCAGCACCTGTGCGTCTACGGCCGTCAAGACATGTACTGGTTCGGCTCGGAAAAAATGGCCGCCCTGGAGACGATATCGGGAGCCCGGAAACCGGACAACCTGACCACGGAGCGTCGGCATGCCTAGCCCGCATTTCTTATCCCCCTTCGTCGCGAGGGCGCCCAGACGCCGGTGGGGCGCGCCGCACGGACCGAGCGACGGTGTCGTGGTAGGTCGGCAATCCTTTGCCGACGAGCGTGTGTCGGGAAAGGATTCCCGACCTACGATACGACGTCGAGCCGGCGCGAAGGGCGAGGCGGAGCTTGTAGGATGCGCTGAGGCACGAAGCGCCCTTCGACTAGGCTCAGGACAGGCATCAATCGCGAACGATGCGGTTCATGCCGGACCGTCCCGGTCCGGCACCCTTCGGGCGGCTTCGCCGTGCAACTCGGCCTCGCCACGCTACGCTGTCCCGCTTCGCTCGCGAGTCCGGGGCAGCCCGTCCCTGGCCTGCCCGCTCGTGGCGTTGCGCCTCGCCCTGCCGATTTGTCACTTCGTTCAGCACATCCTACGTCATACTCATTGCGATTGGACGGAGGTGAGAAATGGGGGCTAAATCCTGCCCCCCGACGCCCGAGCATCCGCTGGCGGGCGTCGCGCTGGGTACGCTGTATGCGCTGGGCGGGCTGTTGGGGATATCGCTTGGAATCCTCAACCCCATCGTTGCCATCTTCATGGAAGAGCGCCACGTCGACGGCGTGCTGATAGGCGCCAACGCATCGCTGTTGTTTCTCTGCGTTGCGCTGGCTGCGCCTTTCGCGGGTCGGGCGCTGCGGCGGATCGGTCTGCGCCGCGTCGTGGCCGCGGGCCTGCTGGCATACGCGACTGCGGCCGTTTCGTTCCCTTGGCAATCGGACATCGGTTTGTGGTTCGCCTTAAGGGGCTTGATGGGCTTGGGCATGGCCTGCGCGATGATCGGCACTCAAACCGCCTTGTCCTGCTTTGCCGGCGAGGAGCGCCGCGCCGTTGCCAACGGCGTTTACGGTCTATGCTTCGGGATAGGGCTGGCGGTCGGGCCGGTCGTGGGTTCGTACCTATACGGGCTGGCCCATCATCTGCCTTTTACTGTCGCCACCGTGCTCCTGGTTCAAGCTGCGGTTCTGGTGGCTATCGGCTTGCCCGGAGCGCGCGCCGAACCGGAACGCGCTAGCGGCCGACTTCTGCTGCGGGCGGGAATTCCGGTGCAGGCCGTATTGGCCTATGGTTTTGCGGAAGCCACGCTGCTGACCCTCTATCCTGCCGTTCTCGTGCGCCAGGGTTTCACCGCCATGGCCACCGCCCATCACCTGGCGGCTTTCGTGCTGGGGGGATTGCTGGGCACTTTGCCGGTCAGCCACCTGGGGGATCGGCTGGGTTATCGCCGTGTACTGTTCGGTTGCGGCATGGGAGGCATCGTCGCTTTGGCGGTGCTGATGCGGGTCGACTCGGTTAGCGCCCTCATCGGCGATGTCTGGGTACGCCTGGGGCAGGAGGGCCAACCGATCAGCGCCGAATACGTCGCCGGAGGCGCGGCCTTCGCGACCGGACTGACATTGGGGCCAGTGTTCGCTCTGGCCCTGGCGCTTCTGGCCAGGATCCTGCCCCGCGCCGATTTGCCCGGCGGCACCGCTTTGTTTACCGCGGCCTTCGCCGTCGGATCGGCCGGAGGCCCGTGGTTGTCGGCATGGATCATGCTGCATGGGGGCGGCCAGCACCTTTTTACGCCGTCCATGGCCCTGTTCGGGATGCTCGTGTTCAGCCAGGCCGTGAGCTGGTTGTGGCGCTGGCTCAGGAGTTTCGCGAGCGACTATGCCATCGATACCCGTTGAACCGATACGACGACCTGAGGGTTTGTTCCCCGGAGAGTTATTCGTCGTCGCCTGGACCGAACAGCTCTCGGACCCATCCGAATTGTTCGAAGAAGAACGGATGCTGGTCGATGGGGCCATAGCGAAACGCCGGAAGGAATTCGCCACCGGGCGCGTTCTGGCGCGGAAGGCGGTTCGACATCTCGGGGTCGAGCCGGCGCCGATTCTTCGGGACGAATCCGGTGCGCCGATCTGGGGACGGGATATCGTCGGCAGCATCAGCCATACGGAAGGCATGGTAGCGGCCGTGGCCACTCGGCTTCGGTTCGCTCGCGGAGTAGGGGTGGATGTGGAATGCCGGCAAAACCCGTTCCCCTGGCGTGCCATCGATTCCATCGCCTTGCCGGAAGAGCGCGCCTGGTTGGACTCGCTGCCGGACGGTTGTCGCGAGTTGGCCGCCTATGTCCTGTTTTCGGCCAAGGAAAGCGCCATCAAGTGCCTGTATACGGCCGCCGGTTCCTTGGCCCGTTTTAACGATCTGGCGGTGCGTATGGACTTCTCGAGCGGCGTTTTCGTGGTCGATCCGACTTATGGCTCCGCGCTGAACGAAGTGCGACTGGTCGGCCGTTTGGGTTGGAACGACACTCACATATTCACCGGGGTGTGGTGGCCGGCGCCAGACTACAATTCATGAAAGAAAGAGTTCGGTAACGCCGATGAAAAGGAAACGAAGCATGATCCGCCCCGATCCGATATTGCAGAGCCGTCGGCGATTTCTCCGCCAGACCGGCGCTCTCGCGGTCGGAGCAGCCACGTTTCCCGCATTGTTCAGGGCAGCCCCTGCGGTTGCAAGCGCCTCGCCGTACGTCGCATGGGAGCAAACCGCAAAGGGAGATCTGACCGATTTGGAATACGTGGCGCTGTGCGGCACGTTGGCCGCGAATGCCCACAACACCCAACCCTGGGCCTTCAACCTGCTGGGCAATCGGATTGTTCTTTACGCCGATCTGGCGCGCCACCTCGGGCGGGCCGATCCCCGCCGCCGGCTCATGTTGATGGGCTTGGGCTGTGCCACGGAGAACATGGTCGTCGCGGCGGCTCAACTCGGTTATGCGGCGACCGTGTCCGATGCGGAGGCCGATGCGTTTCTGCAAAACGGGGGCCGCTGCGCGTCGCTCGAACTGGCGCGGCGCTCTGACTCAAATACCCATCCCTGGTTTCCGGCCATATTCCGCCGCCAAACCACCCGCGCCGAGTTCGAGCCATTGCCGATTTCCCGGAACGAGTTCACGGAAAGCCTCAATGAGTATGGCGAACTTCCCGGCACCCACCTCGCTTGGTACGGTGCCGCTCACGAACGGGAAGCCATCGTTCGGATCGCCGCCGATGCCGTGGCCGAGTTCGTGGCGAACGATGCGGCGTACCGAGATTCAATGTCGTGGTTCCGCCGTTCCAGACGGGAATGGGAAGCGAGCCGCGACGGGATTTCCATCTTCACCAGCGATGCCCCGTGGTTCGTGAAGGAGTGGGTGGAGTTCCTGTCCACCCCCGAGGATTTGGTGTCGTCCGAGTTCCGCCAAGGCGAGATCGATGTAGTGAAGCGGCTCGCCGAAGCCACGCCGCTTTGGAGCGTGGTCTGGAGCGAGCGGGATACGCCGGACGCCTGGTTTCAGGGCGGACGGCTGATAGAGCGGATTTACCTGGCGGCCGCTGCGCAGGGACTTGCAGTTCATCCTTTGGCGTACCCCACCGAATCGCCCGTAGGGTCGCCCGGTTTGGCGAAATCCCTCGGTCTTCCTTCAGGGGCGGTGCCGCTAATGCTGTTGCGCGTCGGCCTGGCTAGGCCTTTGGAGCGTTCCGTGCGCCGGTCACTTCAATCGGTACTTCGTTGATCAATGGTCTCAAAAGCAGGCGGTGTCATGCTAGATAAGATTCTTTCTCTCCGGAACTCTCCGATCCATACCCGTCATTTCATCAGCCGCATCCGGGAACTGCTCGACGCGGGATTGGACTCGGCAATCCATGAGCCGATGCGGACGCAGCACACGTTATTTCCTACCGCGGAGATTGACGTCGCCTTGCCCAAAGTGGGACGTGACATGATCAGCCAAGTAATTCCCCACCGCGGCGAAATGCTGTTGCTGGACTACATCGCCTGGGTCGACGACGCCTTCCGTCGCGGCCTTGCGGTCAAAAAAGTCAGGGAAGACGAGTTTTGGGTGGCCGGCCACTTCCCTGGGCATCCCATTATGCCCGGCGCGCTCATGCTAGAAGCCGGCGCGCAACTGGCCTTGTACTTGTCGAATCGGCGGTTGGCGGAACCTGCGGTCGGGCTGTTTCTGCGCATCGAGAACGCACGCTTCCGAAGCTCCGCCGCCCCCGGCGACCAATTGCTCATACTGTGCGAAAACGTCGATCAAGCCCGCAATATCTTCTATTACGACGTGCAGGGATTGATCGAGGATCGTATCGTCTTCGAGAGCCGAATCGTCGGCATGCTGTCCAAAGTGAAAAAGAAATAAGCGCTTGAGGCATCGAATAGCGGCTGCCGTTCAGAAACTCCGGATCGGATGATGGCTTCCGTCCGGATTCCGCGTCGACTGCCGCGGCTCGTATAGGCTGAACGGAGAGAGCGCAATCCGGCCCACCTTGACTAAACCCGCTTGGGCAACCCGCCAAACTTCACCTAACGAACGCTCCTCGGGAGCCGTGTGTCCGCACGCCAGCGCCGGAAGGCGTCGGCATGATCAGGGCCGCTGTAGCACTCTCGGAAACTCCGAAAACCCGCTCAACTGTCACGAGACCTAAACCGTTCAGTCACATTGATGGCACAAATGGTGTGTACGGTCTGTACTGGGCCGAATGGGCTCAACCCACCTTCACTAAACCAGAACAACAGGAGTGATAGATGCGTCCACGATTGATCATGATTGCCTGTGCGGCAATGACGGCGGTATTTCCCGGTCTCTTGGTCACCGCGTCGGCGTCCGATAATAGCCAAAGCGTGCAGTTGGGGCCTCGGCCGTTTTTCCTGGTTAACGATATGGAAGACGGCGAACTCAAAAACGAGCTTCGGAGATGTGCGAAAGGTCCCTTCAAAAAGACCGATTTCTCGATTGGTCACCGCGGCGCCGCTCTGCAATTTCCCGAACACACCAAGGAATCCTACGAAGCCGCGGCCCGCATGGGCGCCGGCATTCTGGAATGCGACGTGACCTTCACCAAGGATAAGGAATTGGTGTGTCGTCATGCGCAGAACGATCTTCACACGACTACGAATATCCTTGCCATCCCCGAACTGGCCGCCAAGTGCACGAAGCCGTTCACGCCGGCCACCTTCGATGCCAGCGGCAATCTCCTCACGCGCGCCACGGCGGAATGCCGCACCAGCGACATCACCCTGGCCGAGTTCAAAACCCTCCGCGGCAAGATGGATGCGTCGAACCCCCGCGCCAGAACCGTGGAGGAATATCTCGGCGGCACGGCGAATTTCCGCACGGACCTCTATGCCGGACCGACCAGCGGCACTCTGCTTACGCACAAGGAAAGCATCGAGCTTTTCAAGAAACTGGGCGTGAAGATGACTCCCGAACTGAAGAGCCCTAGCGTGGCCATGCCTTTCGACGGCTTTTCCCAGGAGGATTTCGCCCAGAAAATGATCGACGAGTATAAGGAAGCGCGCGTTTCCCCGAAAAAGGTCTTCCCTCAGTCTTTCAGCATCGACGACGTGCTCTATTGGGTCCGCTACGAACCCGCCTTCGGCAAGCAGGCCGTGTATCTGGACGATGCCGAAACGGTCGCCGATCTGCCCGATGCTGCCACCTTGGCAAGCTATAAGACCATGGGCATCAATATCGTGGCGCCGCCGACGTTTGCTTTGTTGGACCTGGACGCCGGCGGCAACATCGTGCCCTCGGAATACGCCAGGAACGCCAAGGCCGCGGACCTGGATATCATCACCTGGACACTGGAGCGCTCCGGAATTCTCGCCGACGGTAATAATGGGTTCTATTTTCAGACCATCGATTCCGCCATCAAACGCGAGGGCGACGTAATGAAAGTGCTCGACGTGCTGGCGAAGGATGTGGGTATTCGTGGCGTCTTCGCCGACTGGGCCGCGACGGTGACCTATTACGCCAACTGCAAGGGATTGTAAGGGGCGCTGTAAACCCGATCACCGAGCGAGCGGGAGCGAGAAATCGAAGCCTCCGGCGGGGTTTTGTTGCGTGAGGTCCCAAGCCTGCATAGTTCATGAAAGGAGGGTGGGCGGAATCGAAAAGCCCTTAAAATTCAACTGCTGACATCGAATTTTTGAGAAGATTCCGCCGTGACCCATGGTACCGGACAACGTGAACTGTTCGCGCACGTGGCGCGCCGCCGGATCGGCTCATCCCGGACTTCGACGCCGCCGATGATCTCGCGGCTCCCTGGCGCCAAGCAGCACAAACCCACTTTGCCGCCACCGAGGACAAACAACGGGTGTCGGCTAGCTCTTGTTGGAAGCCCTGCGCCGGAGGGGGCTCGCCGGCGCCGAACTGGCTCGCGCGCAGTGTTTGAGCCCGAGGGTGAAGTTCCTCAAGAGTTGTCGCGGACTTTACTCACTCGGCCGTCCTTGAAGCCGATAGCGACGCCGCGTCATGAGGATGATAATTGCAGCACTGGCCTCGGCCGTTCGGGCCGGCGGTCGGCTCGAGGAACCGGACCGGGATAAGCGCCGGCCCGGTTGTGACGTTCGGCCGCGCCGTCTGCTTCCGCAGTCAGCGAAGCAGATTTGCACCGAATCCTCGCCCATTCACCAAATGGGCTTGCCATGCGAGGCTCACGCAGCCAATTTGCCGGAACGGCGAGAGATGACGCTCATGCCGGCCAAGGCACTAGCGAGCAGCCAGAAGGCCGCTGGAACCGGTACCGCCGTCAGCGTGAGCGATCCATCCGCCTGGTAGAGAATGCTCGTCGATGTAACCGGTATGCCGCCGACGGAAGAGATGGCGGGAGGTGCGGTGGGGTTTCTGACGAACAGGGAGAACAACGACTGGCCGCCGCCGATGGTATCGGGATCGTATACCGCCGAATCATAGAAACTGGTGTTTCCGACGAAGGTAAATTCGCTCGAGGTTACGCCAAGACCGGAAGGAAACTGGGTACTTACCGTGACGACCCCGGTTCCGCCCGTCACCGATCCCTTAAGAATATTGGTGCCGTCCGTGATGCCCGTGTCACCGGTTACGTCGCGATTGACGGCGCTGTCGAAAAACAGGTCCAGCGAGCCACTCAACACCTGGAAGTTGATGGTCCACAGCCCGTTGCCCAGATTCTGCGCGTTCGTGACTTGTGTTTGGAAAGCCGACTGGGTGGTCAACTCGTAAGAGACGTTCAGTTTGGGGTTGCTCACCGTGGAGGTGCCCAACTGATGGTTGGTGACGTAAGACTGGTACACGCCTGAATAGATGTCTCCCACCGTAATTTGGGAGGGATTGGCGATCGTGTCCGGTACGAGCAATGCCAGACCGCCGTCGCCCGCCGCGAAGTCGTAAGTATCGAAGGGACCGACCGCTTCGCCGGCCGAACCGCCCACGACGGTGTAGTCCGCGGTACCCACCCAGTTCGGCAAGGTTGCCGCACCGGCAGTACTTGAGAATCCGACGCCCGTCAAAGCGAGCGCCGAAATGATCTTACTTGGTTTCATCCGAATTACCTTTTCACTGTGTTGACGTTGAACTCACAGTGATGTCCGTGATTCTGCCCACAGGTGGTGAGCGGTGCCACGGTCCTCCCCATCACTCGGGAGGCGGCCCGGCGATCTCGACAAACGCGAGACCCGTGGCTTTCCGGCCCCGCCTCACGGCGGGTGTGGCTCTTCGGCAAACACGTTCAGCTGGTCCTACAGCTTGACGTGACCGGTAACCGACCTAAGCCTCCTTGCTCATTTTTTCGAAATACCCGGTCAAATTAAGCCGAGACTGTTACACGTCAGTTAATGATTGGTTAAATCTATGTAATCAATTTATGACAAATGACTCGTCGGAGACCGATTATTAACCCGGCCTATAAATATAGGCCGGGTTAATCCGGGGCAGGGATGCCCCGGCGCGGCGACAAGCCGCGTGAGCCCAGGCCGGGCGTGTACCGGCCTGGGCGGCGGCCCGAAATACCAGGAGGGTATTTACGGGCCTGATTAATAGGTGGATTCCGTCCAGTCTCCTTCTCCATGAGCCTGTGGGCCAGGCTCAAAAAAGTGGACACCATCAATCGAGTAAATCCGGTGAATCGGTGGTGGAACGAGATGGCGAAATTACCGAGACAGCCGTTCAAGGCCGAGCTTCGTGCGCAGGTGATGAGATGAGCCAGCGAGGGGAAACCATTCGTGCAGGAAGCGGCGCGGCGGCAGCGGATGGCGATAGACCGAAGGCACTCTGCCGATACGCCAGGTCGAATCGGCGGATCAGGTCCCCCATGGTCCCCGGTCGCCTGCATCCGTTGGTCGGGCACTTCGAAAAACTTCGAGGTGCTCGTAAGCCAAGCCCAAGCCGCGTTTGGGCTTGGCGAAGAGAAAAACCGCCGGGAAGGTCTTGGTTCGGAGCCTGATCACGTTTCCGCCAGCCGTACCGGCCCACGTCCACACGAAGAGCCGAGCGAATTGGGACGGGTTAGCTTTGGCGACGGCTCGGATCAAAGCCTATCTTCGTAGACTTAGAGCGTTTTCATCTTGCTCGTACGGCAAAACAGGCTTGGCGGAAGTCGTTGGCGCCTTCGGCTCGGATGAATGGATTCAAGCATTCGTAGGTCGGCAATCCCTTGCCGACGAAGACGCTCGGCCGGGACGTGGCGTCGGGAAGGGGGGCTTCGGCGCTCCCGAAGACGCCGTTTGCGATTGGGAAGGATTCCCGACCTACAGGGTGCTACAGTCGTAGGTCGGCAATCCTTTGCCGACAAACCCGTTGGCCCAACGGCTATCTTCGTAGACTGAGTGCGCCGATCGTACAACTTTTTCGGCATGCACTCCGCACCACCAGCCCCGCGATCCCGCTGGCGAACAGCCAAAAGGCGGCCGGCACGGGAACCGCGCTGGACTGAATGCTCAAGGACAGACCGGCATTGGCGGCGAGCGGCCCCGAGAGGCTGAAGAACAATCCTTGATTGGGTTCGGACGGATTGCCCAACACGCCCAGATCAATATTTCCGGCGTACAACGCCTGGAAATTGAGCGTCGCCAGAGTCAGTGTCTGATTAGCCGGAAGATTGGGGATGCCGGGGAAGGCCGATCCCGCCAAATCCAGTCCGAGCAGGCCGCTGTCATCGCTGAAGGACGGCGAATACGTGACGCCGGTGAACTGAGCGGCGGTACCGTTCAGCACCGTGTCGAATCCGAACGCCAGCAATTCATCGGAAGCGTCCAACCCATCGAAGGGCTGAGTCAACGTTAAATCGATACTGAAGCTGTCGCCAACCAGCACGGGGGCATTCCCGACCAAATTGAGCGACACCACGGCCGAGTGGGAAGGGGCCACGGCCAATAGCCCCAGAATGGCAATCGCGAGGCGGGCTTTAAAAATCAACATCGTTTATCTCCAGTTAGGGGTAAAGGGCCGCCTCGTTGCAAGGAGGCGGCCGATCGCTGTTTAAAGTCCTGCCTTGACACGATAGGCAGCGTAGTGGCCATACCAGCGCTGGTAGTCGGCATAGGTCGCGCAGCCGACGCCGTCGTAGTTAGCCTCCGCCAAGTAGCCGGATTGGCCCGAACACTTGCCCAAGGCGGAGCGGAAGCGGTTCTGGTCCGCTACGTCGACGTCGCCGTCCTTGTCGAGATCGCCCGGCACCAGCACTTCCACCACGACCGGATCGTGGTCCGACGAACGATACGGATCGGCACTGTAGAAGCTGGTGACCTGATCCGGCGTCTTGAAGTCGGTGTTGTAGTCGAGCGCGATCGGCTCGTCCGCGTTGATGTGCCATTCCGCGACGCCCTTGACCTGATAAGTGAGCGTCAAACTGGACAGGGCATGATCCAGATAGCCTGCTTCGCCGTCGAACACGTACGAATACGCGTCCTCGCCAAGGAAAGCCGCGACCTGATTGGTAAAGCCGTTCTGTTCAAGGGTCCGGATGGGATCTTCCTTGGCGTAGGCATTCAAATCGCCGATGACCAGGGCATCGGTGTTGCCGCTCGCGGTGGGATCCGCCGCCAGCCAGTCGGCCAGGGCCTGGGCAGCCCTGGTCCGGGTCAGGTTGCAGTTTCCCTGCTCGTCGCCCACGTCCGGGTCTCCCACGTCGGTGCAAGCCGAGCCTTTGGACTTCAAGTGATTCACGACCACCGTCAGCTTCTTGTTGGACAGCTTGTCCAGGAAGGTCTGGGCCAGCGCGGGCCGATTCTTGGTATCGATGAAATTGGGATCGACCGAGGAGTCCAGGATCGCGAACGAACCGATCGGGCTCACTTTCTCCGGCTTGTAGATCAGCGCCACGCGGATCTCGTCGGTGCCGACGATACCGGTGTCGATGAAGGCGTACTGAGAGGACCCGGCATAGACGTTGAGGCTGTCCACCAGATCCCGGATCGCCGGATAAGCATCGTCGTCGTTCTCGATTTCCATGAGGCCGATCACGTCGGCGTTCAGGCCGTGGATGGCGGGGACGATCTTGTCCTTCTGGCGGGTGAATTCGGCCGGGTTCTCGGCGCCGCGCGCCGTCGGGAATCCGCCGCCGAAGCCGTCGCCGTTGAAGTAGTTCAGCACGTTGAAACTGGCAATGCGGAGCGATCCGATGCCGGGCAACGCGGGCGGAACCGCGGGGCGCGGATTGTCCGCCACGAACAGGGGTTCCGCCGTGGGCAACAGGCGGAAAGCACCGAAGGCGTAGCTCATCACCCCGGTCGCGCCGGTCAGCGTGTCGCCGCTCCGCAGCGTGTTGCCGGCGCTCAAGCCGGGTGCCGGGAAAATCACTGGGTCGGGATTCTGGACGTTGGAGCCGTCATCCACGAACAACCGGTTCAGGTCGTTGGCCGCCGCCACCTCATTCGCCGCCGCGCCAGGCAAAGCGACGTGCGTCGGATTCCGAAGGCGACCGTCCGAGGACACCACGATCTGGCCGAAGCGGCCCAGCTGGAAGTTTTCGGTTACGGTCAAGCTCTGGGGCAGGTTGATCAGCATGCCTTCGTAGCGTTCCCGGTCGGTGGCCGAACCGTCGAAGGGCAGGGTTACCGGCATCGCCGCCGGCATCGGGTTTCCGCTGGCGAGTACGGTCACCGAGGAGGCGTTCAGCGTCGTCAGGCCGTTGGTTTCGGTCACGGTTCCGGTCACCCGCACCCAATCGCCCGGATTGACTGCGATAGTGGAATTGACGAACAAGCCTTCGGACGAAGCGGGATCGGCGTCGTAATCCGCCGGCTCCTCCTGAACGAAGAAGCCGCTCAATTCGGTCGCGCCCTGGAAGTCGCCCACAACAACGGCCTCCACCGTCACGGCCGCACCTACGACGGGACTGGACAGGCCGGTGCCCTGCACCGTACTGATCAGGCTGACGGAGGATGGCGGGGGCGGAGCGGAAGCGAAAGACTGGCTGGTATTGATCGAGCCGAAGGTGTTACCGGAAGAAGCTACCCAAGTGAAGTCCTCGTAGAAAATGCCGTTTCCGGTAAGCTGCAAGGATCCGCCGACCGGTGTGGAACTGCTTTCGCTGACGCCGATATCGGTGCTGGTGAGGCCGTTGGCGAGCCCGTTGGTGGCCGTGAAGACTCCTTCGTAGCTCAGGAACTGGACGATTTGATTGGACGCATTCACCAGGGCGATGCCATCCGGAGCACCGTTCTGCAATCCGTCCTGGTTGTAAGCGATCGTGATCACGCCGTAGCCGGTACCGCCCAGGTCCGGAATCGTCCCGGAAAGGGTTTCGGACGTGGTCGCGGCGGGCGTGGCATACGTGCCGCCTCCGTTGCCGTTGTAGCGGACGATTTTCCAGCCGCTCAGATCGGTGCCCGCCGGCCCTGCGATCTCGATGGCTTCGCCCGTGTCCGTCCCGGCGTTGTCGTAGTGGATTTCATTGATGAAAACCGGCGTCGCGGCGTACGCGGCAGGGCCCAGCGCCGCAAGCACCGCGCCGGTCAATACCTTGCGCATCATGTTGTTGTCCTTTTGGAGTTTTGTTTCGGAGAAATCGATCACGGGGGCTTTCAACGGAAAATCTGCCGGTCCCGTAGAGCGAAGACACGGTAACGGCCGTTTGTGACCGCCGTTTGAAGGTCACGTGACAGTTTCCGAAACGGAAGCCCGTTCGGAGATTGGTTCTGGACGTTGCTTTTCGGAGCCGGTACGGAACGCTTCTATCGGTGCATATGGACTACCGGACCAAAGCGCCGCTTCGACCTCACGATGCGCGTCCTCTTGCAGTAGGAGTCGACGCCGCGGCCATTACAGGAAACGTTTAAGGAATAATCCGTTTCGTCACGAGGCGACCGAGCCAGAGCATCGCGCCCATGACCACCATGCCCCATTGGGGTAGCGTGGGAATATCGCCGTCGTTGCCGGATTCAGGCGGGAAAGCGTCATTAACCGTGGTCGACGCGCCGGCGCTGTTGTTTGCGGAATTCGGATCGGCTGTCGGACTGCTCAGGCTGACGGAATTGACCAGGCTGCCGGCGGCGACGGGCTGAACGTTGATGAAAGCGGTGCCGGCTCCGCCATTCGTCAATGGACCCAGATCGCAGCTTACGACCCCAGTGCTGTGCGTACAATTGGCCGAGGCGGATAGAAAAACCGCACCCGAGGGAAGCGCATCAGTCACCGTGACGCCTTGAGCATCCGCAGGTCCCGAGTTGATGACGGTGATCTGATAAGCGAGCTGATTACCCACAGCGACCGGGTCGGGACTATCGTTCACGGTGACCGCAAGATCGGCGGCGGCAGTCACCGTGGTGTCGGCCGAGGCCGCATCATTGGCCGGATTCCCGTCCGGCGTGGCGGAAGCGGCTTGGATAGTATTCTGAATGGAACCCGCGGCATCGGCCCGCACGCTGATCGTTGCGTTGGCGGAACCGCCGGACGGGATGTCGCCGAGGTTGCAGGTGACCGTACCTGCCAGGTGGGAACAGCCGGGAGACGCCGAGAGGAAACTCACGCCGGCCGGAAGTGTGTCGGTCAGGCTCGTTCCGGCCGCCACAGCGGGGCCTTGGTTGGTCGCGGTGGCGGAATAAACCAGTTCGCCTCCTTGAAGAACGGGGTCCGGATTGTCCGACAAGGTGACCGAGAGATCCGCGGCGTTCTCGATGAAATTCCAGTGGAGGACGATGGTGCCATAGGCGCCGTTTTTGCCGTCCACGGCGATCTGGTAGGTCGTTCCGGGCTGCACGGCCAAACCGACCTGACTTTGAGGCCCGCCGCTGTCGTCGCTGGAAGCTTTTGCCGTCAAGCCGTTGACCGCCGTTCCGGTGTAGACGGCCAGCAGGGTATCGACGGCGCTGCCCGAGGTATCCAGCGCCAGTTGGCCCGAGCCGGGCGAGGTCCATGTCCACCAGACGGATTTTCCGCCGGCGTTCCCGGCGTGATTGGGCTCCCCGGCCTCCTTGCTCGCGAACTCGTTCGAGCCGTTGGTTTGCCCCGAAGCGCCGCTCAGCGCGATACGGTTCGCGAAGCGGTCGTTGGCGGGGGCCGGAAAAAGGCCCGTGAAGTCTATGCGTGGCTTGGTGATGGGAGCCGCAGGCCGGGTGTCGGTGACCGCGATGCCGTTCCCGGTCAGGCGGGCGACGGTCTGATCCAGCGTCTCCGAAGGGAATGCCGCACGCAGCACGGCCACCGCGCCCGCAGCATGAGGCGTGGCCTGCGATGTTCCGCCGGCGATCCAGCCGGCGGCGCTGATCATTGCGCCCGGCGCCAGCAAGGTCAGAAAAGACGCCGTATTGGAGAAGCAGGTCACCTTGTCCGCTTCGGTAGTCGCGTCGGTGCAGACGGACCAGGCTTTTTGGCCCTGGTTCGCGTCGTACACCGCGCCCACCGAGACCGCCTCGGGCGTGCACGCCGGCATGGGCAGCCCGTCCAGGTATGCCTCGTTGCCGGCGGCCGCCACGGTGAGAATACCGGCGCCCCGGGCATTGGCGATGGGCGTCCGGAACGGATTACCGTTCGCTCCGGAGAGCTGGCTGCACGGACTGGTGAACTTCGTGTCGGCGCCCAGGCTCATGTTGATGGCGACGATATTGTAGGCCGACCGGTTCGCGATGGCCCAGTCGATTCCAGCGATGACGTCGCTGCCGAAGGCGGTTGAGCCGGTGAACACGTCCAGGGCCGCAATTTTCGCTCCGGGCGCAACGCCCAGCGCGATCCCCGCCACGTTGCTGCCGTGGCCGTTGTCGTCTCGGTTATTATCGTCGGCCGCGATATCCACTGCCGCCACCACCTTGCAGCCTGAAGGAGCGCCCGGTGCCGTGCAGGAGCCGAAAGCGGAATGGGTGTAATCGACGCCCGTATCGAGCACGGCGACGGTGGTATTCGCACCGTTTCGACCGGAGCCCATGGGTATCGATTGATGGATCAGGGGCAGACTCTCGTTCAGCTTGTGGTGGAGTACCAGGTCGGGATAGACCGCTTTGACTTCGGGACGCGACAACAATGCTCGCAAGGCCCCCGCCGTCCGAAACCGCAGGAATGCCATGGGCAGATGCTCATAATCCCGCAGCAACTCGCGCTCCGCAGCGCCGGGCGCCGCCAAGGCCCGTTGCTTCAGAGTACGGTAACGGCCGGATTTGAAGGCCAGGATAGACGCGTCGTCGTAGCCTAGCCCCTTTTGGGCGCGAAGATCGGCTGCTTCCTTCTCGATGGCGGTATCGTCGAACAACACGATCAGATCCTGCGGCGCTCCCGCCTCCAGCCGAGCGAGGACATCGGGCGGGGCTTTCGACTCGCTGGCGGATTGCGACACCGGGAGTGCGGCAGCCCCCATGATCGGTTGCATGCTCAGCCAGGCGATCAATACGACAGCCCAATAGGTTCCGATCTTTCTCGGCGTCTGTGCTTGGTTAGGAAATCGAGATTTCATGCCCACGTCCGTTTTGGTTTACACGCAGTGCAAAAACCTTAACGTCCTAAGGTAAAAACTTGATGAAACGCTCCCTCACCCGTAGGCGAAACCGTAATATCGTTTGGCTTGCGACAAGCGGCAGCATCCCGATGGCGAGGGACAGGGCCGATCTCCCGCCGCCGTTCATGAAGTGCATCCAGGCGACCATGGGCGAGTGCGGCAACTCGTTGGGGGCCAACTGAAACAGCAGCAGATCCCAGGCGCTTCCCGCCAGTATCAACGGAATATCCAGCGCCTCGATCGCCGCCCATCCGGGCAGCGCCAGGATGGGAACGGCGAGCCTACAGGCAGGCGAAAATCCCGGCCACGCCAGCCACAAGGGAATCATGAGCAGGGGATGAAGTACGGCGTGCCCGGCCAACGTCGAGCAAACGATTTCGGTTCCCCTGGGAACTTCCCGGTCTCCCAGGTAGAAGCCATGGATCGCCGTGAGTTTGGCCCGGACCACCGTATCGCCCTGAACGATCGCCAGGGTCAAATCTTCGACTTCGAATTCGGGCAGCGCCGAGCCCAGCACCCACCGATACTCCGGAAACCAGAACCGAGTGTAATCGTCGCCCAGATAAACCGACAGGGCCAGCAAGACCGTGTAAGCGACAACCAAGGTCCCTCCGGTCTTAAGCATGCGGGGTCGATCCATTGGAAGCCTTTTTACAGGCTACGGCCCAGGCCAGGAAAAACAGGCTCGTCAGCAGAATCAACACCACCGGCAACATGTAACCGTGGAGCAGGCTGAACAGGGACTTGTCGTAGCGAAAGGCGTAGAACAGCGTCACGATGCGCGCCTGATTAAGACCATGGACGAACACAACGCCCAGGGCGGCGCCACTCAGCTTGTGCCGCCAGGAGGTGCGATGGATCAGAATCGCGGCCAGCAGCAGGAAAAACGTTTCGATACCTTCGCAACCGTTAAGCACGTTGAGCCGATCATGGGGCGACACCAGGCTGTGGCCCACTGCCCTTACATTTTCGCCGGGGGTAATGAGGTTGATCAGTGCCACGCTCGGCCGGACCGTCAGCATGTCAATGAGCAGGCGCTCTATGGCCGTTCCGCGCCCAAGGCCGTAAAGCCATTGAAGCCCGGCGAAGATCAACAGGAAAGCAAGAATGGATTTGAGTTCTCTAAGCGCCATGTCGGCTGTTCTTTAGCGGTCTGTACCGAGTCTGATTCGATGTTTCGGATGGCGTCGGCTAGAGCGTTTTCATCCCGCTCGTAGGGCAAAACAGGCTTGGCGGAAGTCGTTGGCGCCTTCGGCTCGGGTGAATGGATTCAAGCATTCGTAGGTCGGCAATCCTTTCCCAATCGCAAACGGTGTCTTCGGGAGCGCCGAAGCCACCCTTCCGACGAATCCGTTGGCCCAACTGCACCGTCGGGAAGGGCGGCTTCGGCGCTCCGTTGGCAAGCCGGAGATCGCAGATAGCGTCGGATCGCGGCAAAAACCCAACGCCCGACAAGGCGAATCGCTGGGTTTTAGGCCGGGACTGCCGGATGCCCCCGGCGCGACGGTGCTAATCCCTATCGCTGAGGCGCAAATCGGGCCTTAATGCTGACGGCGGCCGCGAAAGTCCAAAGGGTGATCCAGCTTGATTTTGATGAACTCGTTATTGTCCGAATTCGAATCCCGTCCTCCGGTGCCAGGGTAGTTGTTGTCGTTCATCACCAGGAGGGTGGTTGGGTTCAGGATCAACACGTCCTCGATGGTCACAAACGGAAAGGTGAAGGTGGTGCTGCCGTCGCCGTTCAAGTCGTGCGGATCGGGGATGTTCATCAGATCCACCAGTTCTGTCTTCTTTACCAAACCGCCGTTGGCGACGCTCGCCATGTCAGCCAGGTAGAGCTTCTTGAACGGCGTGCCGTTGGTCGCGGTGCCGCCGTTACGCTCGATGACGATGAACTGATGATCGTTGATCGCGGTCATGTCGCCGATGTTGGTCCCTTCCGCTTCGAGCTGATACAGCCAATTGTTCCCCGTGTAGCTTTCCGTATCGATGTCGAATTCGTTGATTCGCAGCGTCTTAACCGGATCGCCCGTCACGGTGCCTTCCAGCAGCGTGTAGAGCTTGTCGCCGGCCGGATTGATCGCCATGCCCTCGAAGCCACGGGAGGTGCCGAGGTTAGGAATACCTGCCCCGAGATAAGGGTTCTGGGGCGACATGACGTCCGGACCGGTGGCCGAGGAGCCAGGCGGAAGGATGTTGGGGGTGGCGATCTCGCTGCGTAGAACCTTGCCCTTGTGGTCGGTTTTCACCAGGAACGGGCCGAATTCTTCTCCGAACCACAAATTGCCGTTTTTGTCCTTACGTACCGCTTCGATGTCGAGATCCGAGCCGGTCAACAGTCGATTTGCTTGAATGCTCGAGTCAACGGGGATGTCGTTCGCGCCATTGGGGTAGTTCGCCATGCCGGCGACGATGTCAAACCCAATCTTGTGGTCTGGATCGTTCAGACTGATAAAGCTCTTGCTGGTGAAGGCCCTCAGCTTCTTGCCGGTTTCGAACTCGGCCGGGCTTACCTTGCCGCTGCCAACCACAGATCGACCGTTCCACGTCTTGAAGTCGGGCCGCATGGCGTAAAGGCGCAGCAGGGTGTCGGCGGAATTGGTCTTGGCACCGAAACCGTTGTCCGTCATCACGTAGAAGGAATTGCCCGTCGGCCCCCTCAGAACGGCCGAAAAACCCTGGACCGGCTGCCTGTCGACCAACGGCAGGCTGTTGCCACCAGCTCCTGCACCGGCGAATTGTCCGGAAGTCGGGCCGACGGCAAACGTGTTGGCCGGCAGCATCGCAAAACCGGTGAGTTCCGTTGCCTGAACGCCGGTGGCCACGACTGCGGCGGTCAGGGCGGAGGCTTGGGCGAAAGGCATGACAATTTTCCAGGCATTTGTTTTCACGGGATTTGTTCTCCTGAAGTCGCTGAGTGAAGTCGGACCGCGTGCCGCGCACCCGATTCGCTCGAGGAGCTGACAGGCGGCGGCACACGGAACCACCAATCTTAGGGGCGGAGTGTTACTGCTCGGTGACGCCGCCAGAGAGCATGCACGGAGGCACACCGTACGACCTCGCGAGCCATCGCCAACTGCGCCTCGGTTCGGATGAATTGATTCAAGCATTCGTAGGTCGGCAATCCTGTGCCGACGAAGACGCTCGGCCGGGACGTGGCGTCGGGAAGGGTGGCTCCGGCGCTCCCGGAGACACCGTTTGCGGTTGGGAAGGGATTCCCGACCTACTCGCGAGTGCCCGTACAGTCGGTATGAAAATGCTCTAAGGTGGATTAAGGTGGAAAACGCGGAAACCAAAGTTTCCAATAAGGAGACGGGGGTGTTGAATGCAAAAGATCCCGAGGACGCTGTTTGCCCTTCACACCGGCTTAAGGGATCAGGAGATTTACGGGCTGCGCTGGGACTGGGAGCATGACGTCAAGGGGTTGCACACCACGGTATTCGTCATCCCCGAAACGGAAACCAAACATGGCCGCGAACGGATTGTGCCGCTCAATACGGTGGCGCGCTCGATCGTCGCCTCAGGGCGGGGCAACGGCTCGGAGCGGGTGTTCGATCTCGACGGCCAAAAGGTGTCGAGGATGAACGACAAGGCCTGGCGGAAAGCGCGGGAAGCGGCGGGCCTTCAGGCGGTGCCGGTCCATTATCTTCGGCATACCTTCGGGATGCCTTTGCGTGCCGCGGGGGTCAGCTTGGAAGACCGGCAGGACTCGCTCGGTCATCATGCCGGGCGGATCACCACGCCTTACAGCCGTGTGGAAATCGCGCGGTTGATCGAGTGCGTGGAACTGCTGTGCGGCGAGGAGAAGAGGCCTGAGGTCACGCTCGTGAAAAGAGCGTGATTCCGGCAAAATTACGGCAGCCGATTCAGAGCTGCCGTAAGTCTTTGATTTTGATAGATACGGATGGACTTGAACCGCCGAAACCCGCATTATGAAAGCGTTGCGATGCGACGCAAAGCAATCTAAAGCCACGCAAAACAAGCGCTTAAGAGCCTATCCCAGTAGGCCGTTCGCCCTGAGCCCTTCGACTCCGCTCAGGACAGGCCGGTCGAAGGGTTTCTCGAGCCTACTGGGATAGCCTCTAAGAAGGGTGGGGTAGCTTTAAAGGAGCATTAAGCGGCTATGGCGTTGACGTTTTGTTGACAACTCGAATTGTAGAGACTTTGGTTAGCCGATCATCGTTTGTCCGCAATTCGTCGCATTTATGTAGTTCGGCAGTCGCCAGATGCAGAGCGTCCGGCGTTTTCAGATTGAAAGCCGTTCTGAGCCTTGCGGCATTCAAGAACACGGTCTCGGGCATTGGAAGCGTGATTGCCGAGTCGAAAAACGTCTCAAAGTCTGAAACGAGAGACGGATCGTTCCGTTTAAAAGCGCCAGTTAAGCATTCCAGCTTCACTAAAGGCGAGATGCAAAAATCCGCTTCGGTCGATCGGAAAACATCGTGAAGGGACTGGTAAAACTCGGGATGTTTCTCGATCAGGTAAATGACGATACAGCTATCGAGGTAAACGAGCACGGCTAATCCCAAGCATCGCGTTCCTCTTGAATGGTTTCCTCGATTTCTCGGGCCGATCTCGGCTTCCTGGGAGAACGGTTAAGATCGTTCAGGAAGTTCAGGAGCTTTCGGCGTCTCGTATCCGTCGTGCCCAGTTTTTTTTCGATCTGTTGGACGTATTCCACGATGGCTTCCTCGGCGCAAGCTTCCTTGGTCTTCCCGGCCTTCTTGGCCAGCTCGTCCAATCGGGTTTCAAGATTGTTCGGAAGGTTCACGGTAATCATTTCAACGCCTCTGCCCGATCATTAGGACGATCTTCTCAAGTTACGCCCCGATGCCTCTTCGATCCCGACAGCAAGGCATAAATTCATCCTATCTGTGCTCGTTATCCGTGCCATTGGAAACCGGTTTATACCACTTCTTGTCGAAGGATTGTTGACTGCGATGAACGTTGGCCGCTCTGCAGAATCAAACCTCTTCCCGAATTTCTAAGCGGCGCTCGATCCGATCAAGCCGGCTTTCGAATTTGTCCATGCGGGCATGAAGTACCGCAACATCGGAGTGAATCCCGACTAACTGGGTTTCAATCGAGCCAAGCCGAAGGCGGACAGTCTCGAACTGTTCGTCCATCTTGACGCCCTGAGCTCTAACTTCGTTTCGAAGCGCCCGCAAGTGTTCCAGAATCAGGTCTTCACCATTGTCGGTCATCGGATTTTCCCATTTTTCGTAACGGGACAAGTGTATCAGACCAACAGACCCCTTATTTGACCAAGCTGCACGCCCGTTCTCGCTTTTCCATGCCGATAACGCCCCGCCAAGATTCCGGTTTTAGCTGATCTAGCGCGACCATACCACTGCAAAATGGTCGACGAAGGCAAAGTCGAACTCGAAGAAGCGATCCGGATCTGGGACATCGAACACGCGCGAAGCGTCAATGAGCGGCTGCTGGATGAAATGAAGCACGATCGGAAATGAATGCTCTAAGGATGAGGTCTAAGGCAAACAATGGAGGCCTGACCCCTTATCAAAGGCGCTTTGGCGTTGACGCTTCGTTGACACACTCTCGGATAGACCCCTCTTAAACTGTGATTCGAATATTTCGAATGTTGCGAATATTTCGAATAGGTGCCATCATGACACTGAGCACTGAATACTGAAGCTGATTAATGAAACTGCCATGAACGCGAACGTAAAACCGGAACTTCCAACCGAGTCCGAAGTAACGCTTGCCAAGGAAAGTAGCCGGCAATTGTCCTTGTACTTAAAGACCAAAGAAGAAGCGCAAGCCATACGAGTGATTGATCAAAAAGGGGAGCATGAAGCGGTAAAAATTCCCACCGCTGCTTTCCGGCTCCTGATCGATATTCTCTCCGAAATGGCGCAAGGCAATGCCGTCAGCTTGATTCCGGTACACGCGGAACTGACGACTCAAGAAGCGGCCGACATCCTCAATGTCTCCCGCCCTTACCTCATAAAACTCCTGGATGAGGGAACAATCCCTTATCACAAAGTCGGAAAACACCGCCGGGTGCGGTATCAGGATGCCGTCGATTACAAAACACGCATCGACCAGGAACGGCGGAAGACATTAGAAGAACTGGCAGCCCAGGCACAAGAACTCAACATGGGCTATTGATGAGTGAGCAACTTTGCTGTCGTATATGACGCCTGCGTGCTTTATCCCGCACCGCTCCGCGACTTCTTGATGTGGCTTGCGTTGACCGACCTATACCGGGCCAAATGGAGCGAAAAAATCCATCAAGAATGGATTCGAAACCTGATCGCCGAACGGCCGGATCTCACCATAGACCAGCTCAACCGAACCAAACAGCTCATGGACAACACCGTCCGGGATGCCTTAGTAACGGGTTACGAATACCTGATTCCTGCCCTCGACCTTCCCGATCCCAATGACCGCCATGTTCTGGCGGCTGCGATCCGGAGCCATTCCAGCCTGATTGTCACGTTCAACCTGAAAGACTTCCCGGCACGAGAGCTCGCAAAGTACGACATTGAAGCGATTCACCCCGATGACTTCATCTTGGATCTATTCGATCTCGATGCCTCTAAGGTTTTGGAAGCCGCCGCAAGCCACCGGCGGAGCTTAAAACACCCGGCAAAAACGGTCGAAGACTACCTCGACACCCTACTGAGACAAGGCATCCCGGAAACCGTCAGCACCCTTAAAAGCATGTCCTTCGCTCTTTAAACGAAAGCCAGAGCACCAATTCGAACACGCGCGAAGCGCCAATGAGCGGTTGCTGGACGACATGAAGCGTAGCCGGAAACGAACGCTCTGAGCATATAGCGTTAGTCAAATAACGAAAGCTTTACACCTTCTCACCGGAATCGATTGCTGGGTGCCACCGGTTGTCTCTTGATAATATACGGGAATGTATATATTATACGTATAAATGTATCGTTGGAGGTAGAATATGGCTCGCTCGGCATTGAAAAGACGCAGACTCATGGCGGGAATGACCCAGACGCAAGTAGCTGACGCGATGGGAGTTAGTCAGCCTAACTATCAGCGCTGGGAGGCGGGTACCGCGTCGGTGCCAGCAGCAAAATTGAGAAAGCTTGCGAGAGTTCTAGAGACATCAGTCGATGAGATCCTTGGTAAGCCACTGGCGTTTGACTTGTTTGGAACAGACGAGAACGCGGGAGATGCTCGAAAGTACTTTGGCGAGGTGGCTATTCACTTTGGAACTAGAGGATCACTGCTGCTTCCTATTTCAGAAGAGGTTTGCTCAAGTTTGCATAGACAGCTGCAGGGAAGAAGTAGCTTTATCATCGCGGAGTCGCTTGACAATCGAAAGGTGTTTATTCGGCGTGCTGCAATCAAGGATGTCTACTTTTCCAGTGAGGCGTATGACACCTATGGACCCGAGGTGTACGAGGACCATTTAGGCGTACTGCCCGACGATGATTTCTGGCGAATAGTGGAGCACATGGACTTCTTAGACTGTCTTGAGGAGGAGTTTGAGGAAAGCAAGATAAATGAAGTTCTTAATAAGATCGTGATGACCGATGAGGATCTAGAACGTCTCGTGGTGTCTGGCAAAGTTGCACCGGAGGATCGCGAGAAGGTGAAAGAAAAGGCAGCTGCAGAAACTCAAAAATTTTTGGACCGCGCGACGAGTATTATCTGGCAGCTGTCTTCGGGGCAGTTACGCTGCGAATACTTAAACGAGAGCAAGCTTCTTTACGACACATTCAGCCTTATTGAGATTGACCCGGATGACGTTGATGAACTGATCTATCTGCCTGTTGAGGGATACCATAGATCGATCTTCATCAGAAAATCCGAAATCGACTATGTATCGATTCCTGCCCACAAGTTCAACGAGGGATCACTTGAAAGTGCTGAAGAGGAGCTCGACAACTCTTAGGCTTGCGTCTCGCCGCCGGATTTTTATTGATGGATGCGCTCACTACCGAAAACGAAGGTTTTGAGCTGGGGCTTAAATCAAATAAGGAAAGCCTGACACCCTCTCCCAATAAATCAAATAAGGAAAGCCTGACACCCTCTCCCAAACTGACACCCTCTCCCAAAACCTGACACCCTCTCCCAAAATGTCGCCCAATGCCCCTCTTCACACGCGGACGAGTCTACCCTTGAATTAGAGTGGTCCCCGTGGAATGATTACCTATGAACCACGTTGAACCATTCCGATAGGGGAGGGTGAATTATGACGACCGAAGCCTTTACTGTGCGCACTGACGGCGAGACCGTTAAACGCCTTGACCAACTCGCAGCACAGCTCGACCGCTCGCGCAATTACCTGGTGAACCAGGCGATCCAGGAATATCTGGAGCTGCATGCTTGGCAGATCCAAAAGATTGAGGCCGGCATTGCCGCCGCCGATCGCGGCGATGTGATCCCGCATGAGGAGGTGATGTCCGAAATGGACGCCTTGATTGAAGAAAAAATCAGAGCGTTCGAAGACCGTTCGTGAAAATCGTCTGGACCGGCCCCGCCCGCCAAGACTTGCGGGACATTTACCTTTATATCGCCCAAGATAACCCCTACGCAGCGCGTAAGCTTCAGAATGAAATCCGGCAACGCGTTGCGCTTCTGCAAGATAATCCCGGACTCGGCCGACGGGGCCGAGTCACTGGGACGCGGGAACTTGTCATGGGAGATTCCCCTTACATTCTGCCTTACCGTGTGCGTCAGGACTGCATCGAAATTCTGGCTGTTTATCACGGCGCCCGGAAATGGCCGGAGGAGTTTCCAGAATAAACCCAATGAAGCCGAGGCATGGCGCTATGTAAAAACTTGCCAGAAGAATATAGGAGGGCTTCCAACGGAATTGGAATTAGCTATAAAGAAATAAGCGTAACCAGGATCTTCAGTAAGTCTCCTCAGTAGGGGGCCTGCCAATCCCAAAAAGAATAATTACAGGAACCTATAAATGAGTGATGGGGAAAAACTAAGCTCTGCCGCCTACCAACATTCTCAACAAAGCGTGCAACAGCCTGATGTCGGGATCGAAGCACAATTCCCGAATAAGAAAGCACCGAAAACCTACCGCTACGATTCCAGCCTCGCTCCGGAGCTCTGCTGGGATGAGAACGCCGAGCGCCCTTTTGCCGAGTGGCTGCTCAACCTCGTGGCCGAAGCGGCAGAAAAGGGGGAAAGCGATGTCTTTGCGCAGCCGCAGTTGTGGGAGGGAACACAGGAGAAATTCTCGTCGCTATCGCAATGTGCGGCCCGGCTCAAGAGCCTCACCAAGCCCTTTCTGAACTGGGCAGGAAAGGCCGAACGGCAACAGATTTCGGTGCCGTGCCCCTATTCGTGCATGAGCGGCATTCTACCCAAGCCATTTTGGAAACCCTTAAAAGCCATAAGGCCAGTGGGACCAACCTGGACCTGTTCGGGGATGCCAAACTGGACTTCTGTACGGCGTTAGTGACGCGCGCCGCCAATTCTTCTACCGCTTTATCGTTCATAGCTCTCTCGTCAAGTGATGGCTAACTCTACTGATAGTCAAAAATCGCGGAATTTAAAGTAAGAAAAAGCGGAAAGTTTTGCCAGTATTCGCTTACATAAGGCCGGAGAAAAAATTTAGTCTTGGCTGGCTAACCTGATCCCTCTTATCAGCGCTCTTCCGGCGATTATCCAGCCCCTTTTAGATTTCTTCTGGTCTCCTCGATCTCCGGACTGATGTGTCCGGCTTCCGGCTGCATGAGGCCGATCACGAGCCAATAAGCATACTGCGGCCAAAGGTTTCCTACGGCTTCTATCTCTGGTGCGCCAGCGCGTACGTGTCGCCGCTTGATGTTGCTCCATCGCATGCGATCTATGCCCGTTTTCCGTTCAAGTTCCGTTGGGGTGAACTCGGCATGATCTATAAGCGCTTTTAATCGTTCTTGCAGATCCATATAAGAAAGTTAAATGATGCCATTAAGGCAGTTGCCATAATGACAACATCTCAGAAATCAATACTACGCATTGCAGCCACAAAGCGACAGTTGAAGAGGAAGCGCATGGAAGACGAACGTCTGGGTCAAGTCACCCCCTCGGTGCCGCCCCTGCAAATCCCGATCGCCTACATCACGAGGCAACGCTACGCCGAACTCTCCGGGGTCCCGGTCGGCATCGTCGACGCCTGGGTGGACCGGGGCCATATCCCATCCGAGGTCATCGGCAAACACCGCCTGGTCAACGTCGCTTTGATGTGGGCGCAAGCCTTCCAGGCCGACAGCTTCTTGTAATCGATTCGGGGAGAGAACGCCATGACGAAACCCGCCAGCAAAAAAGCCGTCGGCCAAACCGTCACCGTCAAAGTTAGCGCCATCCGGGAACTCTGCGACTACGTCCTCGGGTTCTACGAACGCCAACGGCAAAGGGGCGGCGATCTCAAACTCGCCGCCTACCAGGACGCCATGGGCCACCTCTAGGCCCTGCAAAAACTCTTCATCGCCGACACCGCAATCGTCGAGCGGGTCAACGGCTCCATCGAGCGCTTGAACCACCTCTCCATCCGTTGGTCGATCATCCGGGGTCGTTCAATGCATTGGGCGAGGTCTATCGAAAGCGCAGCCTGAGGGTGTACGAGTTCGGACGTTATCTCCGACCGAGACAGCGGTATGGTCAAGTGTCATCGGTCTTTCGTCGAGAGATCGGAAATCGAACTTCCCGAAGGGCAAATGTCTCATGTTCTCCGCCATACCTTTGCCAGCCATTTCATGATGAATGGTGGTAATATCCTGGCGCTTCACGCATCCTCGGCCATGCCAATCTAACCATGACCATGCGCATCTTGCGCCGGATCTTCTGCGGGAAGTGCTCGAATTTGATCCTTTGACGGGGATGACACCGAAAATAAAAAGGCTTAGGCGAAACGCCTAAGCCTTTTTAAATTTGTGGTAGCTACGGGCGGACTTGAACCGCCGACACCCGCATTATGAATGCGGTGCTCTAACCAACTGAGCTACGTAGCCATAAATTAGAGTTGAAATAGTACTTTTTTCACGTCGCTTCTGTCAATATTCGCGATTGGCCATGTCACGGTATTTTGAATTTTTTGGCCGCGAAAAAAGCAAGTTGGCGTTTATACAGAATATTTCTTAAACAATCGGCAATGGAAGTTTTGACAGGCACATTTGCTCTTTGGAGTCTTTTCGGCAGCGCGTTTGTGTCCGCTACTTTGGCGCCGGGCGGTTCGGAGGCCGTGCTTGCTTATCTCGTCAGCCAGACCGAGCTTTCGCCGGAAGTGTTGCTGTTGACGGCTACGTCCGGGAATACGTTGGGGGCTGTCACAACTTGGGTGTTGGGATTTTTCACTGCGATCAAGTATCCGGCCGAGCGCCTTGCAAAGTCGCGCCAGGAAAAGGCGGTAGCCTCGGTGCGAAGATGGGGGCTTCCGATCTTATTGTTTTCGTGGCTGCCCGTCGTCGGGGACGGATTCTGTTTCGCGGCCGGTTGGTTGCGTCTGCCGTTTTGGCGGTCGGTCCTGGCTATGGCGATAGGCAAGGCTTTGCGCTATGCCGCTGTCGTTTATGCATTTGTTTGAGTCATTGTTGCGCTTGCTTGTCCATAGGATCGCCCACCGGCGCGGCGAAGGCATCGGAAACGATGGCCGGTACGTTACTTCCCGTTAGTGATTGGAGAAATGCGACGAGAGCCTTGACTTCCGTCGGATCGAGGTTCAGGGGCTTAATCAGCGGATCGAGATTTTCGTTGGGAACGCCACCTCGATTGTAGAACTCGAGAACTTCCTCTAGCGTGGAAAGAGAGCCGTCGTGCATGTACGGCGCGGTCAACGCGATGTTGCGTAAGGCAGGCGTTCGGTATTTCCAACGGTCTTTAGGGTCTTGGGTGATTTCGTAAAAGCCGAGATCGTTCGGTTTGGGCTCGCTGACGGCGGCGAGGATGTCGGCGTCGATTTCGAGGGTAACTCCCGGTGCCGCTTGGATTTTCTGCTTTGGCTTATCGTTGGCCATGGCGGCGCGGAAGCCGATGCCGGTATTGTGCATCAGCTGATCGGTGAACAAGGCGTGATCCTTGGCGATCGTGTGGCACTGGGAGCAACCGGCCTTGCCGGTGAACAGTTCGAAACCGAGACGCGCTTCGGCAGGCAGCGCGTCTTTTTTCTTCCCGAAATGCCAGCGGTCGAAAGGCGAATCGGCCGAGTTCAAGGTTCTTTCATAGCTAGCTAAAGCCATGCCTATGGTTTCCATCGAAGGGCCGCGCTTGAAGGCTTTTTCGAAAAGGCCGGCGTAATCGGGGAGGCCCTGAATTTTATCGACCACGTAACCGACCGAAGGAGCCCCCATTTCGTTGTTGGCTAACAGAGGCCCCCAGACCTGCTGTTCCAAGCGGCTCTCGCGTCCGTCATGGAACAGACGTTTAAGATAAGCCACGTTATAAATCGTCGGCGAGTTGCGCCGTACCGTGCGCCCCTCGATGCCGACGGCAGTCGCCTGCTCGTTGCTGCTGAAGCCTTGCTCCGGAATGTGGCACATGGCGCACGAGAAGGTGTTGTTCAAGGACAGGCGACGATCGAAGAACAGTTTTCGGCCCAGTTCGACCTTGGCCGGGGTCATCGGATTGTCCCTCGGCGTTGGAACCGGGGGCAGGCCCAGGGGAGGGCGCTTGGCGTATTCGACCAGGTTGGTTCGCTGGCCGGAGCGCTCCGCGAGAGCGATGGACCGGGTGGCGAAATCGGCTGCCTCGTAACCCGTCTTATTGTCGCCGCTGCCGAGAAAAGCGACACGGCCGGCGGGTGGTTGCTGCGTCGCGACCGTCGATTTTTCCGCCAGGAGTGTTTTTACATCGTTCACTAGCGTGTCGGGATGCAGAAAAGAGACTGTGTAGATATTGCGTATTTGCTTTTCCCGATCGATTAGGAAGACTCGGAGAACATGGGAGAATGTGCCGAGGAATTTTCCATCGGCGTCGTAATCTTTTTGGATGGATTGACCGTAGGCGGTCAGAATCGGCTGAATCTCTTGCTCCGAGCGGGTTGTCAGAAAGCGCCAGTCCGCATCTTTGGCGAAAGCTTTTCCGTAGTGAGCCATGACGTCCGGGGTATCATGCTGGGGATTGAAGCTCAGGGTGATCAGACGCAAGTGCTTGAAGATTTCCGGCTCTTGTTCGAGGCGGCGCTGAATCTTGTGAAAGACGGCGGTCGCGAGAGGACAGCCGTTGACATCGCTACAAGTGGAATAGATGAAACTTAGAAGGACCAGTTTGTCGCCGTACAAGCCATGCAAATCCAGCTCGTTCCCGGTACTGTCCAAGACCTGTCCATTGGACGCTTCACCCAGCGCGGGCAAGACATAGGTGCCGGGCGCGGGTAATTCGAAGGCCAGCGGCTTGTAGCCCGGTGCCAAGGGTTTTTCCGGCTGGGCGGCGTGTGCCGGGTCGAGCGAAGTGAACAGGCAATAGATGATAGGCGCCACATAGCGGATATTCATGAGACGTAACCGGAGTGCTGAATGATCGTAAACTAAAGAGGGGCTAAACCGTTCTTATTTTTATGTGGACGCACTTTGCGAGCACGTCTTAGACCGCTCGCGGTCAAAAAATTCGTCGGGCCGGTCGTGCACCGGTCCAAATCGATTGGATAGGATAACATTCGAGCTCAAGGAGCCTACGGGCGATGACGGTATCTCAAGATCTATACGAACTCTTAAATCCCAAAGACATTCCTTCGCTAAAGCGCGCTCTGGTCAACCGCCTGATTTACTCCATCGGCAAGGACCCGGTCGAGACCCAGGAGCGGGACTGGTTTTTTGCGTTGGCGTATGTGGTCCGGGATCTACTCACTGTGCGCTGGATGGAGTCCATGCGCCGGTACTATTTGCAGGATGCGAAGCGGGTTTATTACCTGTCGATGGAGTTTCTGATCGGCCGGGCCCTAGGGAACAGCTTGCTCAATATCGGATGTTATGACGAATTCAAGCAGGTTTTGGAGGATGTCGGGTTAAGCTTGGAGGAACTCGCCGAGACCGAGGAAGAGGCCGCCTTGGGCAACGGCGGATTGGGGCGTCTCGCCGCGTGCTATCTGGATTCGCTCGCCACGCTCCAGCTTCCGGGATTCGGTTACGGGATACGATACGACTACGGGATGTTTTCGCAGCGCATAGAGGACGGCTATCAAATTGAGCATCCGGAAAACTGGCTGCGTTATGGAAATCCCTGGGAATTCCCCCGTCCCGAAGTGCTTTACCGCGTGCAGTTCCGCGGACGCGTCGTGGAGTATCAGGACGCCGACGGGCTGGTGCGATATCGATGGACCGATACGGAGGACGTGATGGCCATGGCCTACGATATACCCGTTCCGGGCTATGGTGGCGAAACTGTCAATAACCTGCGCCTTTGGGCGGCGAAGGCTTCCCGTGACTTCGAGTTGAAATATTTCAACGAAGGCAATTACATCAAGGCGGTCGAAGAAAAAACCCAGTCGGAGAACCTGTCCAAGGTGCTGTATCCGGACGATACCACGCAAATGGGGCGGGAGTTGCGGCTCAAGCAGGAATATTTTTTCGTCAGCGCATCGCTTCAGGACATTCTGAAAAGCTTTTCAACCGATCACCGCGATTTTTCCGAATTGCCCCGGGAAGTGGCCATTCAACTCAACGACACCCACCCATCGGTCGCGATTCCCGAATTGATGCGTATCTTGGTGGATGAGCATCGCGTTCCCTGGGACGACGCTTGGGACATTACCGTTCGGACCTTTTCCTATACCAACCACACGCTGCTGCCCGAAGCCTTGGAAGTCTGGTCGGTGCGTTTGTTCGAGGAGCTGCTTCCGCGCCATCTGCAAATCATTTACGAGATCAATCATCGCTTTCTTAAGGAGGTCAGTGAGCGGTTTCCGGGCGATACCGGACTGCTCCGTCGGGTTTCGATCATAGATGAAGATCGGGGAAGACGACTCCGGATGGCCCACCTTGCCATCATCGGCAGCCACAAAGTCAATGGCGTGGCCGCGTTGCACACCCAGTTGATGAAAACCACGATATTCCGGGATTTCGAGACAATTTTTCCTGACCGGTTCGTGAACATCACCAACGGTATCACGCCGCGGCGTTGGCTGAATCAGGCCAATCGAGGTCTCGCCGCGCTGATCACGGAATCCATCGGCCCCCACTGGGTGACCGATCTGGAGCGGCTACGAGAACTTGCGCCTTTGGCGGACGATGCCGAATTTCGCGCGCGGTTTCGAGCGGTCAAATCGGCCAATAAGGCGCATTTGGCGGCGCTCATCGATGAACGCCTGAATATTCGGATCGATCCGACAAGCCTGTTCGACGTACAAATCAAACGCATGCACGAATACAAGCGCCAACTGCTCAATGTTCTGCATGTCATCACTCGGTATAACCGATCGCGTTTCGGGTCCGCGGGCGACGCCGTACCGCGCACGGTCATTTTCGGCGGCAAGGCTGCGCCGGGTTACCACGCGGCCAAGCTGGTCATAAAGTTGATCAACGATGTGGCGAAAGTGATCGCCCAGGACCCGGCGATGGATGGCCTTTTGAAAGTGGTTTTCGTCCCCGACTACAACGTGTCTCGCGCAATGGAAATCATGCCGGCGGTAGAGCTGTCCGAGCAGATTTCGACGGCCGGAATGGAAGCGTCGGGCACCGGCAATATGAAGATGGCGGTTAACGGCGCGATCACCATCGGCACTTTGGACGGAGCGAATATCGAGATTCGGGAGCGGGTGGGCGAGGACAATATTTTCATTTTCGGGCATACCGCCGAGCAGCTCGGCGAACTGCGCCGAAGCGGCTATAACCCTTGGAACTATTACCACGCCAACAAGGAGCTGAAGCTCGCGCTCGAGATGATTTCGACGGGGTATTTCTCGGCGGACGAGCCCGATCGGTTCAAGCCCTTAGTCGACTCTTTGCTTCGAGAGGGAGATAGGTTCGCGTTGTTAGCGGACTATGAGTCGTATATCGCTTGCCAGGAGGAAGTCGATCGCTTGTATCGCGATCCCGAGATGTGGACGCGAAAAGCGATTTTGAACGTCGCTTTTTCCGGTTGGTTTTCGAGCGATCGCGCCATCGAGGAATATGCGGAGCGAATCTGGGACATACCCACCCGCCGGTAAGTCTAGAACAGCGAAGGTGCCCGCCGCCGGCAGATCGCCGTCGTCCATTCGGCGAACTGGCCGGTTCTAGGATAGGGGCGATCAGGCTGTAGTCAGACCTTCCTCGTCGGACGCTTCGGTGTGCGAAGCGTCGTGGACGCCTTCGTGCCGTCCTTCGAATGCCTTCCTGGCCGCTTCGGCGCCATCGCGTACGCCTTCTTCCATTGCACTGTGCGCGGGAACCAGGTTGGCGACCATCAATGAGCCGAAAACCACGCCATAGCTCAAGTAATAGAAACCCGAATACACGCCTTTGTGAATCATGCCGCCGACCTCCGGAATGAGTTCGGCAAAAGCCGAACGTGCGTGTTCTGCGCCTTCCTTGATGGCTTCCCCGAAGCCTTCTCGGGCGCCTTCTGCCGGTTCGGTAACCTTTTCTGAAATATATTCCGGGCGCTCGCCCACGGAACCGGTAGTGGGCTCTGCAGCGGCTTTCTTAACGCTTTCGGAAGCCGGCTTTTTCTTGGTCTCCGCAGTATCCTCGGCGTGCTTTGAGGGTTGCTTCTTTGCCATAGTCGTTCTCCATCTCGAACGAAGAAGAAGGAATGTGAGAGATTCCGGTCGGAATGCCAGTGGGACGATTATATCGCCATAGCGCAGTTACCGGGATGTGTTCATCAAAGACCAGAATTCCGACGATTAGTTCGACCGGTTTGCCACAAGGGCGGGGGTGAGTCGGAAGTCTTGGGATTACGGAGACTCGCAAGACCTTTCGACGGAGCAAGTGCCGGATGAGCGGCGCTTGCTCCCGATCTTTATCAGACGTAGCGAAACTGGCCTGGCCAATCGCGGTAATTGAACACCTGTCCGGTTTGCCGGATGTGGGCTATCGAAGCGAGATCGATTTCGGCGTAAACCCACTGCGCTTGATTGAGCTCGCCGATGGCGAGTATTCCGTTGTCCGGATAGCCGTAATCCACCGGCGTGTAGACCGCGGCGGCGCCGATATTGACGTCCACCGCTTCCGACCACGGCGCCTGACCCGCCGTGGGCGATTGCACGACATAGCATTGGTTCTCCAGAGCGCGTGCCTGGCAGCCGATGCGGACGCGGTGATAGCCCGCCAGTGTGTCGGTACAGCTCGGCACCAGAATCAAATCGGCACCGGCCTCAACCTGCTTGCGAGCGATCATCGGGAACTCGCTGTCGTAGCAAATATTGATGCCGATCCGTCCGAATTCGGTATCCAGCGTCTTGATTTCCTCGCCGCCGGTAATCAGCCAGTGTTCGTTTTCGAACCGGGTCATCTGAAGCTTGTCCTGATGATCGGTCGTTCCGTCCGGCCGGAACAGAAACGACCGATTCCGATAGCTGCCGTCCTCCATTCGGACGGGAAAGGAACCGGCCACGATATGGACGCCGTGTTGTTCCGCCATGTCGGAAAACAGCATCACGAAATCCGGCAGCAGAGTCTGCATTTCGCTCAGTTGTTTGGACAGCGATTTGTAAACTTCTTCCGGGAAAAGGGACGCGAGCTCCATGCTGAAGTACTCCGGGAACAGCAGCATCTTGGCGCCGTTATCCGCGGCGTCGGCGACCCAGCGGGCGATTTTGGCGGAATAATCGTCCCAGCTTTTGAGAAAGCCGATGTTGTATTGCGCGGCAGCCAAACGAAACGGTCGAGATGACATCAGGTGTTTTCCTTTAACCTAGAAACGGCGGTTGGACGTGCCCGAGTGTGCGGCGGGCGGGACGGATGGCAAGGCGCGACGATGCGGCGGGGTAGTCTCCCGCAAAGAGGAGCAACGCCGCCAGGTGGCCCGCCCGCCGTGCAGTCGGGTGCGTAGCGGCGTCACCCAAACGGTCAGGCAGAAAAAAGCTAGGACGATTAGAAGTCATCGGACTTTCTCGGTTCATCGAAGCGGTCAACTGCTGTTTCTAGGTTAATGGCTTGAGCCAGAAGACCATGGGTTTGGGCGATTCGATTTCCTCATCCAGGTCTTTCCACGTGTACGTGGTCGCCAATTCCGGATGCTTGGTATAGCCGAATTTGCTCCAGATCCGGTCGAGCGGGACGTAATCCGCGGGGCGACGCGGATGATTTTCGGGGCGCTGCACGCAGCAGAAGCAGCTCCAGTCGAATCGGCCAAGAGAGCGGGCGTGGCCTTCCCGTTCCTCGAAGAACTTGGGATAAATGCCTTTACCGCGGTAGGCCTTCAGCAATACCGATTCCCCGCAATAAAAAATTTTCTTCGGGTCGTAACCGTGTTCCACGAAGGGCTTCTGAAACTCTTCGGTTTCGTGTTCCATCGGAATTCCGGTCGTCGCGCCCACCACTTTATCGCCGTCCAGCACCAGCACGATCACACTTTCCGGCGACCGCGTATAGGTCTGGAGGTATTTCTCCTCGTACTCGTAGCTTCCGTCGTAGAGATATGGAAAATCCCGGAATACTTCGATTCGCAGTCGCGCCAGATCAGGCAAAAACGGCTGCAATTCCGGGTCTTGGCCGGTAAAGCGCTTGATGCTGATCGAGTCGGTCATAGCCTTAGCCCTTTTCGACTTGGGCGATCCAGTCCTGCAAGTTGTAGTAATTGGTGATGCGCGCCACCTTGCCGTCGCGGATGTCGAAGAACGCGCCGGCCGGAAGACGGTATTTCTGGCCCTTGGCGGGCGGCAAGCCTTCGTCGGTCACCAGATATTCGCCGAGAACCACGAATTCCGCAGCGGCCCGTTTGCCGTCGTCGCTGGTCATGATGACCATGTCGACCAACTGTTCCTTGTAGTTCCGATTCATCCGGTTCATGAACTCGCGAAATGCCTCTTTGCCGATTTCCCGCTGTCCTTGGTTGATGTCATGGATAACATCATCGGTAAGCAGGCTTAGAAACGTATCCATGTCTCCGGCGTTGAAAGCGGTGTAGTACTTTTCGATCAGTGCTTGGCTCTCTTTGTTCATGGCAAATTCCGCTAAAGGTTGATGTCGTTCCGGATCGCATCCGGGATATAGGAAAAAATGTAAACTCGCTAGTTTAATCGATCTTGACTGGAATATCGATGAGGCGAATCGATTGTTTGTAGTCGCTTATTGCGTTTGTAAGAAAAGGCTTACAGAAAAATTTTCATTTAAATGATACGGTTTTTCTGCCCTTCAGCCAGGTATCGTCGTGGATTAGCGTACGATTCGGAAATGTGCTCTAAAATAGTGCTCCAGGGAAGCGAGTCACGTGATACTAAACGGACATCCACAACGGAATAATAACAATAACAAGAGGTTAGCCGTGCGAAACGTTACGTTGTTCAAAACGCCGGAGCATCGGTTCATTTTGCTAAACGAGAGCGAACCGGGCGAAGAAGAAGGTATCCGTTCCAATCAGTATCTGGTTCTCCATGATGGATATGGAGTCTTGCTCGATCCAGGTGGTTTTGGGGTTATGCCTGGGGCGCTCACCGAATTGCTTCAATATCTTGAGCCTCGGGATTTACGCGCCATCATTCTGTCGCACCAGGATCCCGACATCGTGGGTGGGCTTTCTACTTGGTTAGAGCTCACCGCGGCCCCGGTATATGCTCCTCGCATCTGGCTCCGCTTTCTTCCGCACTACGGCATCAGGGATTTGAGCCGCTTCGTTCCAGTACCGGATGAAGGTATGTCATGTGCATTTTCGCCGGGCTTTGAGTTGAAATTATTGCCGGCACATTTCTTACATTCCGAAGGCCAGCTCAATGTTTATGATCCGATCGCCAAAATCCTATTCACCGGCGATATAGGAGCGGCGATGCTTCCAGAGCATTTGGCATACGAGTTCGTTGATGATTTCGCGAGTCATCTCCCTTATATCGAAGGATTTCACCGCCGCTACATGTGTTCGAACCGAGCTGCCAGGTGCTGGGTAGATACGATTTCAGGCCTGGAAATCGAAATGTTGGCTCCCCAGCATGGGCCGATTTACCGGGGCAACGCTGTAAGGGATTTTATCGGCTGGTTTTCGAATTTGCAGTGCGGGATCGATCTCATGGAAAAAGGAGGACGCTTTCCTAAGGACACGCAATTATGAATTTGATGGCCAAAACCATCCCCGATTCTCTCGACCCTCAGCGTGGAATGCCATCGCAGCTCAATAAGCTGCGCAAACAGGTGATGGAGCAGTTATCCTCGCTGCTCGAAAGTCAAACCCGGACGCAGATGTTCGGCGCCACGATTCGAGCCATGATAGAACGCGTCCACGCTAGCGTCATTGCCGATCTGGAAAGCGATACCCCGAGATCTAAAATCATATTGCAGCACTGCAGTAAATTAGATCGCAGCTTAAATCTGCTGGCGGACGAAAGACAGCGGCAATGGCATCGAAACGGAAAGTACATACAGGAAGTTTTGAGGGAGTTCAGCCAGACCATGGATCTTTTGGCTTCGACGCTGGTGGAGAAAGAATTGTTCGAGCGCCAGAGCCAAGTGTTGGAGCAAATCATTTTTTCCCATGAGCGTGTGACGCATTGGGATGAGTTCGTTCAGGAAATTCTTGTCGGTTTCCGCAATATCTTTCCTTTTGATTTCTTTTTCATCGCCTTTCTCGAAGATCACGGCTTATCGCTGTTTTTCTATTACTTCGGCTCGTATTCCGATCAAATCAAATGTTCGGTCAAGGAGCGACTAATCGGGGAAGCGATCGAAAAGCTCAAGCTGCCTCCGGATGCGGCGGTCGAGATCGAAGAATATCAGGTTGGCGGTGACGCAAATATCATTGATCTAGACGATATCAGAACCCTTGCCGTGATGATGCCTGAATATGCGCCTCAGCTCGCGGGATTGCTCGGGGTTGTTTACTCCTCAGCAACGCCGCCGGATGTGCAGGAACTCAGCATGATCCGTTCTTTGCTGTCGGTAATGGTTATGGTGGTTGGTTCAAGCAAGTCGCTGGGGCACACATTGGATGAGCTGGAATACTATTCCGAGCACGATCCGCTCACCGGACTTTGCAACCGGCGGCGGTTTACCGAAATGTTGGATTACGAAATCGAGCGCTCTGCGCGGCACGGGCATGAGTTCTCGATCTTGTTGCTCGATCTGGATAATTTCAAGGACATTAATGATTCGTACGGCCATCCCGCTGGCGACAAAACGCTGGTTCAAATCGGTGAATGCCTGCACGGTTATTTACGCAAGGGCGACATTGCTTTCCGCATTGGCGGGGACGAGTTTGCTGTGATTCTGCCCGAGACGCCGCCATCGGGTGCGCTGAGTGTGGCCGAGTCGCTGCGGGAGCGGCTGCGCGGAATGCGACTCGAGGCACCGGACGGACGCCAGTTCTATATCACCACTTCGATTGGCCTGGTCAGTTATCCGAAGAACGGGAAGGATGCCGTCGACTTGATTGCCGGCGTGGACATGGCCCTCTATCACGCCAAGGGAATGGGCAAGGACGAAGTATCGACGCTTGAATCGGCGGACGAATCGGTAAAGCTGAGCCGTCACAGCCGGATCTATGCAGAAGAGCTTCGGCAAGCCCTGAGCGAACACCGCATCATTCCTTATTATCAACCGATCGTTGATTGCCGAAAGGGGACATTGTTCGCTTACGAAGCGGTTGCGCGCCTCATCAAACCCGGACGAGAAGTCGTGTCGGCCGGGGTATTTATAAAGACAGTTGAAAAATACGGATTGGCTCGGGAATTGGATAGGTCCATTCTGACGGATGCGTTTTCCGCCGCGAGCGCGTTAGTCGGAGCGGATGAACCCTTGCCTCGCTTGTTCATCAATTTATCGGCTCAAGAAATGCGAGAACGTGGAATTCTCGGGTTTGCGGAGGGGCTATGCGATCGCCTCGGTTTTCCGCCGAGTCGTGTCGTCTTCGAAGTCATGGAGCGGGAAGCGATCGGCGACATGGCTCATATGCGTAAGTTTCTGGCCAAGTTGCGGCGTATCGGCTTTTCCTTCGCCCTGGATGATTTCGGGAGCGGTTACAACTCTTTCCATTACCTGCGGGAATTGCACTTCGAGTATGTCAAGATCGACGGCGAGTTCGTGCGCAACATCTTGAATTCCCGCATCGACCGGGCGTTGGTGGGCAATCTCAGTCGTCTTTGCCGCGATCTCGGCATTAAAACCATTGCAGAGTTTGTCGAATCCGAAAACACCTTGGCGGTTCTTCAAGACATGGGAATCGATTACGTCCAAGGCTTCCATATCGGAATGCCGCTGCCTGATTTTGTACCGAAGCCTAGCGTATAAAGGTGATAGGTTCCTCCTGATCGCCGCCATTTTTCAGGATTTTCGCGCCTCCTCGATTCGGCTGATCAGGATGCCGTCCGCAAGCCGGGTCTCCATGCTTTCACCCGGCTGGATATCGCGATAAGAGCGCAGAATTTCTCCCGTGTCCTGTTTGTAGGCGACAGCATAACCGCGTGTCAGCGTCGCCAAAGGGCTCACCGCGTGGAGGTGCTCCGCGAGGCCGGAGACATGCTGATCCTGCTTTTCGAGAGCCCGCTGAATCGCGAGACAAAGGCGTTGGTAAATCTGACATCGTCTTTCTTCGAGCATCTGTAGGCGCTGTTGGGGCCGGTGTCTGGACAAAGCAGCGAATTGTGTCCGCAGTCGCACGTCCAGATTGGACAGCGAATTTCTCGTTACTCGCTTGAGTTGGAGGTCCAAACGATCCAATCGCTGGCTTTGGGTTTGGAGGCGTTTGCTGGGATGTTCTTGCTGCAAGCGTTTGTCGAGAACGCGCAGTGTATTTCGATCGCGTTCGAGCCCCGCTTTCATGCGGAGGCAAAGCTGCTGCTCGATCCGTTCGAATCGGGCCAGCAAGGCGGCGCAATCGGGCGTTACCGCCTCCGCGGCTGCCGACGGTGTCGGCGCGCGCAGATCCGCGACGAAATCGGCAATCGTGGTATCTATCTCATGCCCGATCCCCGTAGCCACCGGCGTCTTGCATTCGAAAATCGCGCGGGCCACGATTTCTTCGTTGAACGCCCATAAGTCTTCCAGAGATCCGCCGCCGCGGGCCAATATCAGGACATCGCACATCTGTAGCCGATCCGCCGCGGCGAGGGCCTTCACGACTTCGAATTTAGCTTCGGCGCCCTGTACCTTAACCGGGAAAATGATTACGGGGACCGAGGGGTAACGGCGCCGGAGCACGGTAAGAACATCATGGACGGCTGCCCCCGTCGGCGAAGTAATGACGCCTATGCATTGCGGCAGACTCGGGATCGGCTTTTTGTGCTGGGCATCAAATAGTCCTTCGGCCGCCAAACGCTGCTTTAAAGCCTCAAACGCGCGCAACAGCAGGCCGTCGCCGGTTTCTTCCATGTATTCGACGATCAGTTGGAAATCGCCGCGCGGTTCGTAGAGGCTGACTTGAGCCTTGATCAGCACGTGATCGCCGTTCTCCGGCTTGAAGTCGAGGGATCGGCTCTGTGCACGGAACATGGCGCAGCGAATCTGAGCCTCGGTATCTTTCAGACTGAAATAAATATGCCCGGAAGAGGGGGTCGAGAGATTGGAAATTTCACCCTCGATCCAGATGCTGCCGAAGCAGTCGTTGAGCAGAAAACGGGTTTCCCAGTTCAGTCGCGAGACGGTGTATACGACCTCCGGCCGAGGAGCGGGTTTAGACGACATGGTCATCGTGGTTGAAAGGCGATTCAGAAAATCTACGCGCTACTATTCCGGGCCGCGCTTGAATCGGTGGATCTGGCGCCGCTCCTTCTTGTTCGGCCTGGTTTCCGGTTGGAGGGAAAGCGACCGTTCATCGCGTCGCCTGTCGACTTCAGCCTGCCGGCGTGCGATGCTTTCCGGAGTCTCTTCGTAAAGCAGCACAGCTTCGGCGGCTGGACGACGCTGGGACGATAAGGCTTGAACCGTAATATCCCAAATGTATTGATCCTTGCTGATTCTAAGCTTTGCGCCGACGCCGATTTCCTTTCCGGGCTTTGCCCGTTGTCCGTTTAGATGCACTTTGCCCCCGTTGATGGCATCTATGGCCAACTGGCGGGTTTTGAAAAACCGGGCTGCCCACAGCCACTTGTCGAGGCGCATTCGCCCTTCGGAGGCCGAGCGATCGTCTCCATTACGACTAGACGCCATAAGCTTCAAGAAGCGGGAGGCGTTTCCACCGCTTGGCCGGATTCCTGCCAAAGTTTAAAGCCGCCCGCGAGGCTGATGGCGTTTACGTAGCCCAGCTTTTTGAGTGCCTCGGTCGCCAGAGCCGAACGGCCGCCGGTCTGGCAGTAGACGAGGATGTCGGCGTCACGCCGATTTTGAAACGTCGGGTGGCTGTCGATCTTGAACTCCAGTACGCCGCGCGGAATGTTTACCGCGCCAGGCAAGGCGCCCAGCGTGAATTCCGCCGGTTCCCGGACATCCAGAACCAGTGCTTTGCCGATTAGGGCTTTAGCTTCTTCAGGATTGACTTCTCTAATGTGTCGCTTCGCTTCGGCGACCAGATCCATCGGAGTTAAAGGCATCGGAATTCTCCTCTCTTTATCGTGTCTCTTTATGGTACGCCCGCGGTTATTAATTGGGTATAGGCAATCGGTGCCCGCGTATGATAACGGGAGTTCCACATTTAGTTGTTTGTGTGGTAACATGCGTCTATAAACAGCGGGTTACTTTAGAGTGTGTGATTAGAGTTGCCCCGCTTTGATAAGGTATGCCCCATAGGGGCTTTTTTAGTTTTTAAAGGAAATAACAAAACAAGAATGGGCCGTTGCGCCCATTTTTTGTGAGTGAAATTTACGAGGTCGCAATGAAGCCGCAGGAGCGTTTGGCGGGTTTGATTGAGCCGGTCGTTAGCGGCTTGGGATATGAACTGATCGACATAGAGTTCGACGCCCACCGGCGCGTGCTCCGAGTCTACATCGATTGCGAGTCTGGCATCACTCTCGACGATTGCACGAGGGTTAGCTATCAACTGAGTGGCGTACTCGATGTGGAGGACCCGATTCCCGGTCGTTATCAGCTTGAGATTTCGTCGCCAGGTCTTGACCGGCCGCTTTCCAAGTTGGAGCACTTCGTGCGCTTCAAGGGTAGTCTGGCCCGTTTGCAGCTCGCCCGGCCCATCGATGGGCGGCGCAAATTTAAGGCTTACCTGGCAGGCGTGGAAGGCGATTACGTTCTAATTCAAGAGGGTGGCGAAACTTTGCGAATTCCATTTGAATCAATTGAAAAGGCGCGCCTGGCGCCTGAGTTTGGTAGTTAAATCTAAGGACGACGCGATGGCGAATAAAGAAATCTTGTTGGTGGTGGATGTCGTATCCAATGAGAAAGACATCGATAAAGAGGTCATTTTCGGCGCCATAGAGGATGCGCTTCGCACCGCAACAATCAAGCGCCACGACAACAAAATCGACGTGCGCGTCGCGATTGACCGGAAAACCGGGGGCTATGAGACATTCCGTCGTTGGCTGGTCGTTGACTCCAATGCGGACTACGAGGCTGGCGTCGAAAACCCGGATATCGAGATTTCCTTGGACGAGGCACGAAAGATTCGGCCCAATATTCAGGTTGGCGACTATATCGAACAGCCCATCGAATCCATTGAATTCGGACGCATTGCGGCGCAGACCGCCAAGCAGGTTATTGTACAGAAGGTGCGGGATGCGGAACGCCGGAAAGTCGTCGATGCCTACAAGAACCGGGTCGGCGAGCTTGTGACCGGCGTCGTCAAGCGCGTCGAGCGGGGCAATGTCTACCTCGATCTGGGCGGTAACGTCGAAGCCTTTGTTCCCAGGGACGAGATGATACCCCGCGAGGCTGTGCGGTCCGGCGATCGTTTGCGGGGCTATTTGAAAGCTGTACGCCCGGAGTCTCGGGGGCCTCAGTTGTTCGTCAGTCGCACGGCACCCGAACTTTTGATTGCATTATTTAGGCTGGAGGTTCCGGAGGTCAGCGAAGGGGTCATTGAAATCAAGGGGGCTGCTCGAGATCCCGGGGTTCGTGCGAAAGTGGCCGTAAAGAGCAACGATCTACGGCTAGATCCGGTGGGCGCATGCGTGGGTATGCGCGGTTCCCGGGTCCAGGCGGTATCCAATGAGTTAGCCGGTGAGCGTATCGATATTATTTTATGGAACGAGAACGACGCTCAATTCGTGATTAACGCGATGTCGCCGGCTGAGATCGTCTCGATCGTGGTCGACGAGGACAAGCATTCGATGGATATTGCCGTGGCGGATGAAAACCTGTCTCAAGCCATTGGGCGCGGTGGACAAAACGTGCGACTTGCATCGGAGCTGACCGGATGGACGCTCAACGTAATGGGCGCTTCCCAGGCGGAAGCCAAGAATGAGCTGGAGACGGCCAAGCTCATGCAGTCGTTCATGGAACAGCTGGACGTGGACGAGAGCGTCGCCGAGATTCTGGTTAGAGAGGGATTTTCGACGGTTGAAGAGTTGGCTTACGTTCCAGCCAAGGAGCTATTGGAGATCGAGGAGTTCGACGAAGACATCGTCGAGGAGCTACGAAATCGAGCGCGCGACGCGTTGCTGATCAAGGCGATCGCCAACGAGGAAGAATTTGAATCTTCGGAGCCTTCCAAGGAGTTGCTGGAGATGGAGGGAATGGACCGTGAAACGGCCTTTCGTCTTGCCGCGCGAGGTGTGAGGACAATAGAGGACTTGGCCGAACAATCGGTCGACGAATTGCTGGAGGTTGAGGGTATGGACGAAGCTAGGGCTGCGCGTTTGATCATGACGGCCCGCTCACCGTGGTTTGCTGAAGGTTAAGAGGATTTGACAGGGCAGGGGCTGAAAGAATGAGCGATGTGACGGTACGGCAACTTGCCGATGTGGTCGGCATTCCGGTAGATCGACTGCTTACGCAGTTGGGCGATGCGGGTTTGGAAAAAAGCGACGCGGACGATGTTCTCAGCGATACTGAAAAGCTTCGATTTCTGAGTTATTTGCGGCAGAGCCACGGCAGAAGCGAGGGGGAAATGGCAGAGCCGAAGCGGGTAACGCTGCAGCGGCGCACCGTTAGCGAGCTTAAGCAGGGCAAGATTCCCGGCAAGGGCGTGAAGACCATCAGCGTAGAAGTCCGCAAGAAGCGGACCTATGTCAAGCGAAGCGAGCTTCCCGAGCTGAGCGAACGTCGCACTGAGGTAGAAAAGGCGCGGCAGGCACTCGAGGACCAGCAGAGAGAACTTGAAGCCCAGGAAGCTTTGCGCGCTCAGCAGGAAGAAGTCCGGCGTAAGGCCTTGGAAGAAGAAGAGAGAAGGAAGCGCGAAGAAGCGGAGAGAGCCGCCGAGCAACAGCGTTTGCTCGAAGAGGCTAGACGAGCGGAAGAAGAGAGGCAGCGGGAGGAGGCTCGACGTCTGGTCGAAGAGCAGCAGCGTACCGAAAAAGCAGTGAGTGTGGAAGAGCGTGAGCCGCCCGCACCCGCGGCAGAAATACCTGCGCCTAAAAAACCGGTCGTTCCGCCTGTGTCGGCCGAGCGGGAAGAGGTGGAGCTCCCACGTCATTTAGAGTCAGAAGCCAAACGTGCTAAAAAGAAGCCGGGCGTTGAACGTCCTAAAGGCCGAAGCGAAGGTGCTCGTGAGCCCTTTGGTCTCGATGACGCAAGAAAAGATAAAAAGAAAAAGCTTAAAGTCACCAAAGGCCCTGTTGCATTTCCGGAAGCCCGGCACGGATTTGAGAAGCCAACCGCCCCTGTGGTGCGTGAGGTCGCCATTCCCGCATCCATTACGGTATCGGATTTGGCCCAGCGGATGTCCATTAAGGCGACCGAAGTCATCAAAACGTTGATGGGAATGGGAGTGATGGCCACCATCAACCAAGTACTCGATCAAGATACCGCCACTTTGGTGGTCGAAGAGTTGGGCCATAAGGCCATACCGCAGGTCGAAAACGCTCTGGAGGCCGAGATTATGGCTACCATGTCGGTGGCTGAGGAGATTGAGCAGTTGCCGAGAGCTCCGGTGGTAACCATCATGGGACACGTCGACCACGGCAAGACTTCATTGCTCGACTATATTCGCAAGAGCCGCGTCGCGGCCAGCGAGGCGGGTGGCATTACCCAGCACATCGGCGCTTATCAGGTCAAGACGGATCACGGCGCGGTGACTTTCTTGGATACGCCTGGCCATGCCGCGTTTACGGCGATGCGTGCACGCGGTGCCAAGGTCACGGATATCGTGGTGCTGGTGGTCGCTGCCGACGACGGCGTGATGCCGCAAACTCGCGAAGCCGTGGAGCACTCCCGCGCCGCCAATGTTCCCCTGGTCGTGGCAGTCAACAAGATCGATAAACCGGAAGCCGATCCGGATCGAGTAAAACAAGAACTAACCGGGCTCAATGTGGTCCCGGAGGAATGGGGTGGGGACACCCAATTCGTGAGTGTTTCCGCCAAGACCGGTCAGGGTATCGACGCATTGCTCGACGCCATTCTCGTGCAGGCTGAGGTTCTTGAGCTCAGAACGCCTTTCGAGATACCCGCAAGCGGCGTGGTATTGGAATCGAAGCTCGAGAAAGGGCGAGGGCCAGTGGCAGACATTCTCGTGCAGCGTGGCCAGTTGAAGAAGGGCGATTTTATCCTGTGCGGCATGGAATTCGGGCGTGTCAGGGCCATGTTCAACGAAAATGGCAAGCCGGTGAAAGAGGCCGGACCGTCGATGCCCGTCGAGGTGCTGGGGCTGTCGGGCGCGCCGAACGCCGGCGATGAATTCATCGTCGTTGCCGACGAGCGTAAGGCGCGTGAGATTGCCTTGCATCGTGAAGAAAAACTGCGTGTCAGCAAATTGGCGGCGCAGCAGGCGACCAAGCTCGAGGATGTCTTCTCGCGCATGGAAAGCGGCGAAAGCGTGGATCTGAACCTGATCATCAAGGCCGACGTGCAAGGCAGTCTTGAAGCGCTGAGAGCATCGGTGACGGACCTTTCGACTGATAAGGTCAAAGTGAAAGTCATTGCCGGTGGTGTCGGCGGCATCAACGAATCCGACGCCAATCTTGCTTTGGCGTCCAACGCGATCATCATCGGATTCAACGTCCGTGCCGATGCGGGTGCGCGCAAGATCATTGAGGAGCGGGGCGTCGATTTACACTATTACAGTGTGATTTACGATGTGATCGATGAAATCAAGAAGTCCATCAGCGGGATGCTGGAACCCGAGTTCAAGGAGCAGATCGTCGGCGTTGCCGAGGTTCGGGACGTGTTCCGTCATCCGAAATTCGGTGCTATCGCCGGCTGCATGGTGCTGGACGGCCACGTAAAACGGAATCTGCCGATCCGCGTGTTACGAGACAACGTGGTGGTCTTCGAAGGGCAGTTGGACTCTCTGCGCCGCTTCAAAGAGGACGTCGGCGAGGTCAAAGCGGGCATGGAGTGCGGTATGGGCATAAAGAACTACAACGACATCAAGGTCGGCGACCAGATCGAAGTGTTCGAAAAAGTGCAAGTGCAACGCTAGACGATTCAGTATCGAGACGGTCTAAGTTCATATGCCGAGAGAGTTTAAACGGAGCGACCGGGTTGCCTCGCAGCTCCAAAGGGAATTGGCGGATCTTATTCGGACGCAGGTAAAAGAACCTCGCCTTGGAATGATTACCGTGAGCGATGCCGTAGTAAGCCGTGATCTTGCTGTAGCCAAAATTTTCGTGACTTTCTTGGGAGCCAAGGAGCCGGCCGAAAAATGTGTGGCGCTCTTATCGACGATGGTCCCGATGCTGCGTCGCGAACTGGGAAAGCGCCTTCGCATCCGTAATATGCCCGAGATCCATTTCGTCTACGACGATTCAATCGAGCGCGGCATGCACATGGATGCTCTCCTGGATCGGCTGCATGAAGAGCCGAAAAGCGGCGAATAGGTGGTAGCGATGAGTCGCCGCAACGATTTGCGGTCCATTAACGGCATCGTGCTGTTGGACAAAGCCTCCGGTATGACCTCAAACGCGGCGCTGCAAAAGGTCAAGCGGATTTTGAAAGCGCAAAAGGCCGGTCATACCGGAAGCCTCGATCCGCTCGCCAGCGGTTTGCTCCCGATTTGTTTGGGCGAAGCGACGAAATTGTCGGGGTTTCTCCTGAATACGGACAAACGTTATCGGGTGAAGGTTCGCCTTGGGATAACGACACTTACCGGAGATTCCGAGGGCGAGATTGTCGAGACGAAGGCCGTGAAGCCACTGAGCGAGGACGTGGTTGAGCGGGTTCTGGCTGGATTCCGCGGCGAGATCCTTCAGGTTCCGCCGATGTACTCTGCGCTCAAGCATCAAGGTCGACGCCTTTACGATTTGGCCCGCCAAGGCATCGAGGTGGAACGGGAACCCCGTCGAGTGGTCATTCATGAATTGAAGCTGCTGGGGTTCGATTCGTCGAGTCTGCAATTGGACGTCGCGTGTTCGAAAGGCACATATATCCGGACTCTTGCCGAGGACGTCGGCAAAGCATTGGGTTGCGGCGGCCATGTCGAGATGTTGAGACGTACGGGGGTAGGAGACTTATCGATTGCCGACTCTCACACGCTGGAAAGTATGGAAACACTCGATGAAAGCGAATTGCTGGGACTGGTTCTCCCGATGGATTGCATCGTATCCGCCTTGCCGGCGGTTCAACTGAGTGACGAACTCGGTTTTTATGTGCGAAAGGGCCAAGCCGTTTTAGTTCCTAAAGCGCCGAAGCATGGATGGGTTAGATTGTATGCAAAACAATCTGTTTTCATGGGAGTGGGCGAGATTCTTGACGACGGACGGGTGACACCGCGGCGTTTGGTCAAGGCGGTTCAGAGCGATGTTCAGGAGCTATCTTAATAGGGTGGCTCTTAGATCGTAAATTACTCTGAGTTCGTTGGCGTTTCGATTGAAACGCATCTAGAGCTACAGTTACAATTGTGAGTTTATTAAGTTAAACAAGTTTGTTCAGGAGAAAAAAATGGCCTTTGAAACTGCAGACAAGAGCGCTGTGATGCAAGAATATCAGCGAGCGGCGAACGACACCGGCTCGCCGGAAGTTCAGGTGGCCTTGCTTACCGCCCGGATTAACCACCTTACTCCGCATTTCGTTAAGAACAAGAAAGATCACCATTCGCGGCGCGGCTTGTTGCGCTTGGTCAATCGACGTCGCAAATTGTTGGATTACTTAAAGAGCAAGGACTCCGACCGTTATCGGACTTTGATTGAACGATTGGGTCTACGTAAATAGTTGTTCACCCGGTAAAGGTATTATTGTGAATCCGATTCGGAAACAGTTTAAGTACGGCGAATATCTCGTTACCTTCGAGACCGGCGAAATTGCGCGCCAGACGGATGCCGCCGTTATGGTGGATATGGCCGGAACCGTGGTTTTGGTCACTGTCGTTGGCGAGAAAGAGGCGTCGCCCGAGACCGATTTCTTCCCCCTGACCGTCAACTATCAGGAGAAAGCCTACGCGGCGGGTCGCATCCCCGGCGGCTTTTTCAAGCGCGAGGGACGGCCGAGCGAGAAAGAAACCCTCACCGCGCGCTTGATCGATCGGCCCATTCGCCCGCTTTTTCCGGAAGGATTCACCAACGAGGTTCAGGTCGTTGCCACGGTTCTCTCCCTGAATCCCGAAGTCGATCCGGATATTCCCTCGATGCTGGGGGCATCCGCGGCTCTGGTGCTTTCGGGCATGCCTTTCCAAGGACCGATCGGCGCAGCGCGCGTCGGCTATATCGATGGCCAATTCGTGCTCAATCCTTCCGGTTCGGTTCTTGAAGATTCAAAGCTGGACTTGGTCGTTGCCGGTACGGAAAAGGCGGTTCTGATGGTCGAGTCCGAAGCCGATATGCTTCCGGAAGAAGTCATGCTCGGAGCCGTGCTGTTCGGCCACGAGCATATGCAGACGGCTATCAAGGCGATCCATGAACTGGCCGAGACCGTGGGTGTCACGCCATGGAACTGGGAGCCACCCGCTGCCAACGCGGCCTTATACCAGGCCGTTAAGGATTTGTCGGCAGCGCAGATTGCCGAAGCTTATCAGACAGCCGATAAGCAGACTCGTCAGCAGAAACTCAGAGAAATTCGCAAAGCAACGATCGATGCTTTGACGGCGGACGGGAATTATGCCGAGAACGCCGTTCGAGGCATGCTGGAAAAATTGGAATCGGATGTGGTCCGGTGGCGGATTCTGAACGAATCCAAACGCATAGACGGACGGGATTTGAAGACCGTACGGCCGATTACGATACGTACAGGCGTACTGCCGCGTACTCACGGTTCCGCACTGTTCACCCGCGGCGAGACTCAGGCCCTGGTGGTTGCCACCTTGGGTACGGGACGCGATGCTCAATTGATCGATGCAATAGAAGGCGAATATAAAGAATCCTTCATGTTGCACTACAATTTCCCGCCTTTCTGCGTGGGAGAGATCGGCCCGATAGGCGCGCCGAAACGGCGTGAAATCGGACACGGCAGGCTGGCGAAGCGCGGCGTGCAGGCCATCATGCCCGCTCCGGAAAGCTTCCCCTACGTGATTCGAGTCGTTTCTGAAATTACCGAATCCAACGGCTCCAGTTCGATGGCGTCGGTGTGCGGAACCAGCTTGGCACTGATGGATGCCGGTGTTCCGACCAAGGCTCCCGTTGCCGGGATCGCCATGGGCTTGATCAAAGAAGGCGATCATTTTGCGGTGCTCTCGGACATCATGGGCGACGAGGATCACCTCGGCGATATGGATTTTAAGGTCGCCGGCTCCAGCGACGGCGTGACCGCATTGCAAATGGACATCAAGATCGACGGCATCACGCCGGAAATCATGCGGCAGGCGCTCGAGCAGGCCAAAGAAGGGCGTTTGCATATTTTGGCGAAAATGGCGGAGGCTTTGCCGGCTCCCCGGAAGGAGATGTCGGATTTTGCGCCGCGCATCATGAGCTTCACCATCGATCCGAGCAAGATTCGCGATGTCATCGGCAAAGGCGGCGCGACGATTCGTGCGATCACCGAAGAGACGGGAGCCAGCATCGATATTAGCGACGACGGTGTCGTTAAAGTGGCTTCGGTCGACAAGGAAGCCGGAATGGAGGCTCGTCGCCGTATCGAAGCGATCACGGCCGAAGTCGAGGTTGGGAAAGTTTACGAAGGCCGTGTCGCCCGGCTGATGGATTTCGGCGCATTCGTTACGATTCTCCCTGGTAAGGACGGGCTAGTCCATATTTCGCAGATTTCGGACGAACACGTGGAGAAAGTCAGCGATAAGCTGGCCGAGGGCGACATCGTCAAAGTCAAGGTTCTTGAGATCGACCGTCAGGGAAGGGTTCGTCTCAGCATGAAAGCCGTCGACTAAATAAGTCGATACTTCCGACGTGGCGGGGTTCCGGCTCCGCTGATGGCTTTTCCGGAGTTTTGAAGATCTTATCCGACCGGCGTCTTGTACGGTCGGCCCGCCTCCTCCCGAACGAGTTTGGGAAGCAAATAACCAGGCAATGCTTCCCTCATGGCTTGGTAAATCGCTAACGCATCTTCCGTCGACAGGTCGAAATGGCTGGTCCCTTGCGCCTTGTCCAATACGTGCAGGTAATACGGCAGCACGCCGTTCTCGAAAAGTGTTTCACTCAGTCGAACAAGGGTTTCGGCATCGTCGTTCACGCCTTTTAACAATACGGTCTGGTTAAGGAGTGTAATTCCGGCCTTTTGGAGTGCGTTTAACGCATCGTTGACGTCGTGATCGAACTCGTTCGCATGATTGGCGTGAATGACGACCACGCTTTTTAAACGAGCCTCCGTCAACGCGGCGATAAGTTCGGTTGTGATGCGGTTCGGTAGAACTACCGGGAGGCGCGTGTGAATTCGAAGTCGTCTGATATGTTGTATCTCCCCGATTTTTTGGATTAATTGGGCCAAGCGTTCGTCGCTCAGCACCAAAGGATCCCCGCCGCTGAGAATCACTTCGTTGATACTTAGGTCGCTCCGAATGGCGTCAAGGGCATCCTGTTCCTGCCGTTTGCCGATCATGTTCGCGTCGTACGGAAAATTTCGCCTGAAGCAATAACGGCAGTGGATGGCGCACGCACCGGTGGTGATCAGCAACATTCGTCCATGGTATTTGTGCAGCACTCCCGGGGCGGTCACGGCTTTTAAGTCTCCCACCGGATCGTTTGCAAAGTTCGGATGGTCGATCAGTTCCTGCGCATCGGGCAACACTTGAAGCAAAAGCGGGTCGCGAGGATTGCGTTTGCTCATGCGCCGAGCGTAGCTTTGCGTAACGCGAAACGAAAAACGGTCCGTCGCCTCCAGGAATTCCGCTTGATGGATCTCATCCAACTCCAAGAAAGCGAAGAGGTCGGCGGGTTTGGTAAATGAGTCGGCCAGCTCGGCCTGCCAGGGCGTTTTCATAGAGACGTCGGGTTTCTTAGGACAAAGCCGTACATTATAATGCGCGGTATTTTTTGAGTTAACTGAAGCGAACGAGGAGAGAATGGCGACATTCAGCACCAATGAATTCAAGGGCGGTTTAAAAGTGATGCTCGACGGCGATCCGTGTTCGATCATCGAGAACGAATTCGTCAAGCCGGGTAAGGGGCAGGCATTTAACCGCGTAAAGCTCCGCAACCTCAAGACCGGCCGTGTCATCGAGCGCACGTTCAAATCCGGAGAAACATTGGAAGGTGCGGACGTCGTCGATACGGAAATGCAATATTTGTACAACGATGGCGAGCAGTGGCACTTCATGGTTCCGGAGAGTTTCGAACAGTATGCCGCTGACAGCGATGTGGTGGGCGATGCCAAGAAATGGCTCAAAGAGCAGGACGTATGCATCGTCACCCTGTACAACAATGCTCCCATTTCGGTCACGCCGCCCAACTTCGTGGAGCTGACGATTGTTGAAACCGATCCCGGCGTGCGTGGCGATACCTCCGGTGGCGGCGGCAAGCCGGCAACCCTGGACACCGGAGCGGTCGTCAGGGTCCCTCTGTTCGTGCAGACCGGCGAGGTGATCAAAGTCGATACCCGCACGGGCGAGTACGTATCTCGGGTCAAATAGCATCCCTTCATGCTCGACGGCGGACGCGGCATGTCCGCCGTATCCGCCGACCTCAAGCGACGTTTCTTCCGACGATGGCGGACTGGCGCCCCAGTTGTTCCCTGACTGCTCTTGAGAAGCGGGCAGCTTTGCTTGCGACAATTCGGCAGTTTTTTTCGGCTAGAAACGTCTTGGAAGTCGAGACGCCACTGCTGTGCCGCGCCGGCGTTACCGATCCGAATCTCAATCCTTTCACGACCGTTCTCCGTCGGCCCGGCAGTAGTGAGGGCGAACAACTTTATCTGCAAACCTCTCCGGAATTTGCAATGAAGCGCCTGCTGGCGGCGGGCAGCGGTTCGATCTACCAGATCTGCAAGGCCTTTCGGAACGAAGAGTCGGGGCGGCATCACAATCCCGAATTTACGCTTTTGGAATGGTACAGGGTGGGATTCGATTTAGCCGAATTGATCGACGAGATCGATGCGTTGCTGGCAGAAATCTGCCGTGATCACCTGATTTTGGCAGCGTCCGAGCGATTTAGTTATCGCGAACTTTTTCGTGAGCATGTAGGCGTCGATCCATTATCGGCCTCGTTCGAGGAACTCGCCGAACGCTCAAGAGTTCGGGGTCTTCCCGAGGCTGAGGCGCTTTGCGGCAGAGATCGCTCGCTTTGGCTCGATTTGCTCTTCAGTCATCTGGTCCAGCCCCGTCTCGGGCGAGGGCGGATCACTTTCGTTTACGATTTCCCCGCTTTTCTTCCCTCCCTTGCGCGAAAAAAGCCGGACGACCCGCTTGTGGTCGAAAGGGTGGAGATATTTCTCGAAGGATTGGAGCTGGGCAACGGGTTTCACGAATTGGCCGATGCTGTCGAGCAGGAAGAGCGCTTTGATCGGGATCTCGTCATCCGAGTAGAAAACGGTTTGCCCTTGCCGGCTAAAGACGAGCGCTTGCTGGCGGCGCTGAGGAGTGGACTGCCGGACTGCTCGGGCATAGCTCTTGGATTGGATCGCCTGCTGATGATCAGGATGCGAGCGGAATCTATCGGGGATGTCTTGGCGTTTCCGACGGCGCAAGCTTAACCCGGAAAGGCGCCGAATGGCAGAATCTACAGAGACGGTGAATGCGTCAAGGCTTGTTCCTTCTCGTACGCGCTCTGGCAGGCAATACAGCGCTCGGTCGTAGGGTTCGCCTCCAGCCGCGCTAACGCGATCGGTTGCTCGCAATCGACGCAAATGCCGAATTCGCGGCTGCCGATACGGATGAGAGTGGATTCTATCTCGCGAATTTCCTGAATATGCCGATCTATCGTTTGCAGTTCCATATCGATGACCAGATTGGCGACCGAAGCTTCTTCGGAGTCGTGAACCTCGCCGGCGACATCGGTAAAGTGGTGACGACCCGACTGAATTACTTCTTCACGAACGCCTCGGGTCAGTTCTGCAAGACGCGTTTCGAGTCTATTGCGGAATGCTTCGAGCTGTTTATCGGTAAGGTGCTGCGGCATAACGTTATCCTCTCGTCAGTGGAACAAGGTGGCCGTTATAACGGAATTAAGGATTGTCCGGGTCGCAAGAGCCGGTTCTGATCCAAACTCCGTAATCGCAGCGCAGAAGCGTATCGCCGCTACAAACATACGTGCCGTGAGCATATCGTTTGTCGTTGAAGTGACAAACCGGTTCGCCGGGCACTTGCTGCTTTAATACCAGATAATCGTCATCGAATTCCTCCAGAATCGGCGACGTCCTCAGCTCCGGGTCGGGAGCGCCCACTTGGGGTTTGGCGATGCGTTCGGCCACAACGGCTCCTTTGTACAACGTCTTCGATTTGGACGACGAGTGATTATCGGCCGAACGATCCGATCAAAAAATACGTGCTATTCCCACCGTTCGACCATCTTGACCCGCGGCGTGACGCCGCAGAGCAGGGCATAGGGAATAGTCGAGGCGTATTGAGCGATTTCCTCGACGGGCAGGCCTTTGCCCCATAGAGTGACTTCATCCCCAACCCGAGCGTCGGGGCAATCCGTGAGATCGAGGCTGATCATATCCATGGAAACGCGTCCGATCAGGCTCGCCCGCCGACCGCGAACCAGCACCGGCGTGCCTGACTGCGCGTGGCGAGGATAACCGTCGCCATAGCCGATCGAAACGATTCCGAGGCGAGTCGGGCGCGGGCAAATCCAATCACCGCCATAACCCACGGCATCGCCGGCTTTCAGATTCTTTATCGCGATGAGCCGGCTCCGGAAGGTCATCACCGGTCTGAGGCCTTCGTCCGGACCGGTACGACCAGGAAACGGCGACACACCGTAAAGCGCAATTCCGGGGCGGACCCATTCGACACGTGCGGTATCCCAGGCCAGAAGTCCTGCCGAATTGGCGATGCTGCACTCGGTTTGGACGTTATGGAGTGCGCTTTTGAAGCAATCCAGCTGTATTCCCGTAATCGTGTCCTGCAAAACGTCGGCATTGGCCAAGTGAGTCATCACGGGAATAGGTTGGCGCACCGCGGAACACCGTTGAAGCCTCGAATAACAGGATGAGAATTCGTTCGGCAGCAAGCCGAGCCGGTGCATTCCTGTATCCAGTTTCAACCAAACCGATACCGACTCCATCGAGGAAACTTGCTCCAGAAGTTCCACCTGAAACGGGGAATGGATGACGGGCTCCAATCCGTAGCGACTATGGAGCTCCAGTTCTTCGCTATCGACGAAGCCTTGAAGCACGGCGATACGCTGCCTTATACCCGCGTCGCGAAGGGCGATGCCTTCGCCGAGGCGGGCTACGGCGAAGGCATCGGCATCGCTCAATACCTTGGCGATCCGAATCAGCCCGTGGCCGTAGGCGTTGGCCTTGATCACCGCCATGATTTTCGCTTTCGGCGCAAACGCTCGAATGCGCGTGAGATTATGCGTGACTGCCGTCAAATCGAGCTCGGCATAAGCAGACAGCATCATTCTTAAAAGTCCTCGCCCGCGTACGGATCCGAGATAAAGTTTTCGAAGCGCGTGTATTGGCCGAGGAAGGTAAGGCGCACGGTTCCGATCGGGCCGTTACGCTGTTTCGCGATGATGATTTCGGCGGTGCCCTTGTCGGAGGAATCGGGGTGATAGACCTCGTCGCGGTAGATGAACACGATCAGGTCCGCGTCCTGCTCGATCGAGCCCGATTCGCGCAGGTCGGATGGAACCGGCCGTTTATTGGGGCGCTGTTCGAGATTGCGGTTGAGCTGCGAAAGGGCGATCACCGGAACGTTCAGCTCCTTGGCCAATGCCTTGAGCGAGCGGGAAATTTCCGAGATCTCCGCCACACGGTTTTCGCCGCCGGAGCACTGCATGAGCTGAAGATAGTCGAGCACCACCAGTCCGAGTTGACCGTGCTCGCGTGCCAGGCGGCGGCAACGGGCGCGGACTTCGGTGGGTGTCAGGGCAGGGGTGTCGTCGATGAACAGCTTGGTTTCCGCCAGGATATTGATGGCGGAAGTCATGCGCGGCCATTCGTCGTCCTCCAGCTTTCCGGTGCGCACCCGGTGCTGGTCGATGCGGCCCAGAGACGACATCATGCGCATGGCCAGTTGTTCGCCCGGCATTTCCATGCTGAATACGGCTACCGGAACCTGCTCCTTGATGGCCACGTTTTCGGCAATGTTCATGGCGAAGGTGGTCTTTCCCATGGATGGGCGGCCGGCGATGATGATGAGATCGGAGGCTTGCATGCCAGAAGTCATTTCGTCGAAATCGGCGAAACCGGTGCTCGCGCCGGTGATGTGGCCTTCCTTGTGGAAGAGCATCTCGATTCGGTCTATGGCGGCCGACAAGAGCGACTTGATCGGCTTGAAGCCGACTCCGCCGCGCCGCCGCTGATCGGCGATCTGAAAAACCTTTTGCTCGGCTGTTTCGAGCAACAGGGCCAAATCGCGATTTTCCGGCTGGAAGGCTGAATCGGCGATTTCGGTACCTGCATGGATCAGCTGCCGCAATACCGACTTTTCACGCACGATATCGGCATAGGACGAGATATTGGCGGCGCTGGGCGTCTCCTTGGCCATCATCGCGAGATAGGCGAGTCCGCCCGCTTCTTCCAGCGAACCGGTTTTTTCCAGGACTTCCGACAGGGTGACGACGTCGAACGGCGTCTGTTTTTCCGCAAGCTGCTTGATCGCGCGGAATATCAGTTTGTGATCCTTGCGGTAGAAATCCTCTTCTCCCACCCGGTCGGCCACGACGTCCCAGGTTTGGTTGTCGAGCATGAGACCGCCGAGTACGGATTGCTCGGCGTGGATGGAATAAGGGGGGACGCGAAGCGCGTCCACCATTCTGTCCGTTAAACGAGCGTGATCAGACATGTTCAGGTATTGCGTATGGCTTGAATGATTCGGGTGGTCGAATAATCGCCTAGAAAATCCAGAATCCTGACTTCTCCTCCGTTGGCCAGAACATGATCGTGGCCGGCTATTTCGGTGATGTCTTTGTAGTCGCCGCCTTTCACGAGAATATCGGGCAGCAGGCGTCCGATGACGTCGCGCGGCGTATCTTCTTCGAACGGCACGACCCAATCGACGCATTCGAGAGCAGCCAGCATGGTCATGCGATGTTCGAGCGGATTGACCGGGCGGCCGCTGCCCTTGAGGCGTCTTACCGAGGCATCGCTGTTGACCAGCACGATAAGCCGGTCACCCAGAGCTCGGGCTTGCTGGAGGTATTGGATATGGCCGGGATGCAGGATGTCGAAGCATCCGTTGGTGACGACGATCTTCTCTCCTTTGCGTCGCGCCGAGCCGAGCAAAGGCAAAAGTTCGTCGAGTTCGATCGCGCCGCGATGATGGGCGCGCTGACCGTGCAGGGCGTCATCCAATTCTTCGAGAGTCACGCTTGCCGTCCCTAGCTTGCCCACGACGATTCCGGCGGCGAGATTTGCAAGACCCGTGGCATCCTCCAGCGATGCGCCCGCCGCCAGAGCTGCGGCGAGAGTCGATATGACAGTATCGCCGGCTCCGGTTACATCGTAGACCTCTTTGGCGTGGGCTGGCAAATGCCGGGGGGACTCGCCGCGTCGCAGCAAAGTCATCCCGTGTTCGCCGCGTGTAATCAAGAGGGCCCTTAGCTCGAGCTTTTCCAGCAGGCTAAGGCCCTTATCCGCCAGTTCATGATCATCCCGGCAAGGTCCGGCCACGGCCTCAAATTCGCTGCGATTGGGAGTAATGAGGGTGGCGCCGCGGTATCGATCGAAATCGGTGCCCTTTGGGTCTACTAAAATCATTTTGCCCGCTTCTCCGGCGAGTTGAATCAGTTCCTGAACCGAATTGAGGGTTCCCTTGCCGTAGTCGGAGAGTACCACGACATCGGCCTCGTTCAACTTCCCGGCGAAATTCGCGAGGAGATGGGCCGACGGGATGTCATGAAAGCGGTCCTCGAAGTCCAGCCGGATGAGCTGTTGATGGCGGCTCAGCACTCTGAGCTTGGTGATGGTCGGCCGTCCCGGAATTTGCTCCACAACACAGTCGATACCGGCGGATTGCAGGAGAGCGATAAGATTCTGTCCGGCTTCGTCGCGCCCACAATAACCGATGAGGCTGGTTTGCGTCCCAAATGTCGCAATATTGAGGGCGACGTTGCCCGCACCACCCAATCGTTCCTCGACGCCATTTACCAGTACGACCGGAACCGGAGCCTCCGGCGAAATGCGGGAAGTGCCGCCGTGCCAGTAGCGATCGAGCATTAAGTCGCCGACGACCAGGATGCGGGCCGAGTCGAAATTAGGAAGCTGCATGGATTCAAGGAAGCGAAAAACGGGGCGATAGGATACCACCACCGGGTAGCTTTGATCTTCGGAAAAGCGCGCCTTAGGACGATTATCTCGTTCGGCGGGAGGCGAATAGCGATTCGATGCCCTGCGCCCATCGGACTAGTGTTTCGTCGTTTCCCCACGATCCAGCGATTTGTATTCCGACCGGCAAACCGCGGATGATGCCGGTCGGAAGACTTAGGAGAGGAACGCCTGCTTGAGTCCAGGGCAACTGCATCACCGAGTCGCCGGTGCTGTTCAGCCCATGATGGGCCGGTCCGGTCGCGGAAGGGGAAATCCAAGCATCGATGCCATGTTGTTGCATCAGCGCTGCGAGGTGTGCACGCTGACGTTGTCGGACCGCTCTGGCGATCTCCAGGTCCGATGCCGAAGCCTTCAGGCCGCGCTCGATGAGCTCTGCGGTTTCCGGACGGTAAAGCGGTTTGTACTTTCGGTACCAATTTTCGTGTACCTGCGCAGCTTCGGCAGCAACGAGCAGATGATGCGAACGATAGAGTTCCTCGAAATCGGGAAATGCCGATACTTCGATGAGAACATACCCGTTGGCTCTAAGCGTCTCGCAGGTCTCTTGAAAACCGAGTCTAGCGTCCGGCGTGACATGATCGAGGTAAGGGCCGTCCGGAATTCCCATCGTCGGACGATCGTGGGTTAGGGATGATTTCCAGTCCGGAACCAGCGCCTGTGCAGCCAATTCGATTCCATCGACATCGGAAGCGAACCAGCCGACATGGTCCACGCTCGGCGCCAGGGGAATTACGCCGTCCACGGGAACTCTTCCGTAGCTGGGCTTGAATCCGCAGACGCCGCAGAAAGCGGCGGGCCGATTGATAGATCCGACGGTCTGCGTGCCTAGCGCCAATAGGCAGAGGCCGGCGGCTACGGCCGCCGCGGAGCCGCTGCTCGATCCGCCCGGCGTGTGCTCCGGATTGCAGGGATTGCGTGTCGGACCGGGGGCGATATAGGCGAATTCAGCGGTGACGGTCTTTCCGATAATGAGCGCGCCAGCGTCTTTCAGGTGCGTCACGGTGGTAGCTTCCGCACCGCTAAGTTCTTCGGGCGGCAAGCGACTGCCTGCGCGCGTTTCAAATCCGTCGATGTGAAAGATGTCCTTAATGCCTATCGGCGCGCCGAACAAAGACGGCCGATTCTCGGGCTTCGGATAACGGCGCAGCAAATCGTCGGCCTCCCGATAGAGCCGTGTCCAGCGATGCTCCTCGGGCACGAAAGCCCGGACGTTCGGCTCGATTTCGCCAAAGCGGTTTTCGAGTTCATGGAGGTACGCCAGCAAAGGCCATTCACCGCTTCGAAGCCTGTTTGCAACCGTGGTCGATTTCATGGCGTTGTTGATTTAGTCGGCAAGCATGGACCAGCCATAGGCCAGTGCGAGTCCGAGATAGATCACAAAGCTCAATCCCAGGAGCCAGCGCCCGGCATCCGGCGGTCTGGCCCATACCGGCAGCTTAGGCGCAAGGCAGCGAAAATTGAGCAGATACAAAGCCACGGGGAACATGACGGTTCCCGCAAAACCAATAACGGCGCTGGTTAGGATCAACGTGCCCGGCGTATCGAGCAGCATGGTCAACGACGTGATCAGCGTCAGTAGCGCCAGAAAGATGTAATACCAGGTGCGTAGAGCAATTCGCCGGCTTTTCGGAAAGAGTACATGGACGATGTCGGCCTGCATCCGGCTGACGGCATCCGCCGTCGCCAGCCAAGTATCGGTCAGAAAGGCCGCGGCTACCAAGAGGAACAACAGCCGCCCGATTTCGCCCCAGCCTACCTCGAAAAAGCGGCTTTGCACCACCGCAAGTTCATACTCCTGAGGCAACAGGCCTTTGGGAAACAGGAGCGCATAAGCCAGAAGACAGGTCATGAGCGTCGTCAACAGATTGCCGACGATCCCGATCAGTACGTCGGCGCGAAGGAATTGCTGCCATTTCCGCCAGCGATCCTCGTTTTCAGGCAACGCATCCGGGAGAAAACCGTCGCTGGTGATGACCTCGGGCTTGCCGGCGATGGGCCCCGTGATTTTGCCCATGTGCACCGCCATCCCGACGCCCTTGTCGCGCAGCCAGTACGAATAGAACAAGATCCAAAAGCCGCCCAATCCGGCGAACGCGATGGCGGTAAGCAACTTGGTGGCATCCTGCTGTTCCCAAGGGCGGGGCAGCGGAGCCGTAGGGCCTAATAGACCCCGAAGAAAGCCCGGTACCGCCGCGATGACTTCGGTCTGGAGACAAGCCCAGAGCAGGCCGGCCACGGTGGTGACGGCCACTATTTTCATGAATCGCTCGACCAAGACGTATACGACTTTGCTGAACACGATGGCGGCCAAGAACACGCCGATCGAGCAATATCCCCAAAACAGCGATTGGCTACGGGCGTCCCAGCCTTCGGGAAGATGGGTCAAGGCCGCCAACGCCGTACCGCCCGCCGAGGCGAAGGCTCCGAACCAGAGGAATGAGACCGACATCAATATCCACAGAAGAATGCCGAAAACGCGGTTGAGCCGGATGAACCCGTGAAAAATGCTCTCGCCGGTCAATAGCGTGTAGCGGCCGATTTCGACGTTGATCGGGTACTGGAGCAAGCAGGCCGGAATCAAGAGGAATAGGAATGTCAAACCGTATTTCGCGATCAGATAGGGCCACCAGATCAGTTCGCCGCTGCCTTGTGCCAATGCCATCCATACGATTCCGGGGCCCAGGGCGGCCCACCAGCCGGGAAAGGCGGGTAAAGGTTTTCGGGCGAGATCGGGCAGCGCGGAGCTCGGGCGATTCATAGTGTTATTGTTATCAATAATCTGAATGGGGATTCGAAAAGCCGATTAGCTTAGCGTTTTAGCGGCCACCCGCAAAATATCGAGAAGATCGAAAACGCGGGCAACATAGTGATCCCGGACTCGATAATTCCGATGCTCTTTTCCGCGAAGCTCGTCGCCTATCGCGTCGATAAACTGATTGAGACGCCGTTCGTGTATGCCTGTCTTGGCCAGCAGGGGATCGACGACGACCCAGGATAACGCCGCAATCGCACTGACGGCAGCCATCGTTGTGCCAGTGGCGGCGATGATCAGCCCGGTCGACGCGGACGCAGGAAAGAGGCCGTAATACCAGGCTCCGATCGTGGGACCCAGCCAGAAATTGGCGACGGCCGTGTGCTGGGCGATGGCGGAGGCTGCGGCCATGCCGGTCGAGAACGCACCGGGTAGGGCTTTGTTAAAAGCGGCGTAGCTGGTGGCGAGCGAAACCAGGCTGCCGGCGAGTTCGGTGACGGCGATGCGGGTTTTGCCGTATTCAGCCAGATTGCTTTCCAGCTTCCGGCGAAACTCGGGGTGATCCGCCTTGCTTCGGATTTGTCCAAGGAATTGCTCGCACAGCGCGGAAATCTCGGGATTGCACAGAATGGTTTCCATAAGGGCATCCCGGCGGGATGTCCGTTCCCCCTGAACATAGGGCAGTTCCAGCAGTTCGGTATAGATCAGCCACTGCAATTCCGCTTGCAAGGCGGTCGGTATGCCGGTCGGCATCTTGTCGAGAATCCGGCTTACCCTGTGAGCCCCGGTTTTTCGAAACAGAGCCGCCGTGCCATGAATGATGAAGCTGGGCAAACCCCATAGCATGTTCAGCGGATGTTTGTAGAAGTCCTTGCCGAAGGTTTTTTTGTGGAGCGCCAAGGCGCCCGGGAAAGAGAAATATTGTTCGACGAATTCGGGAACTTTAGCTTTTCGTGCGACCAAATAGGTTTCAATCCCTTGTGTTACGGCGCGTTCGATGGTCCGAAGTGTGTCGGTTTCCATAGGCGTCAGTTATCGTTGGGAATCGGCGCAACCCAGTAAAATCTGCCGCCGGAAGCCATGTGTGCGTAGTGTCGGCAGTCGGGCTGAATCCTTAAATTATCTGGCAACCGGCGCCGTTCGTGCTCATAATAGATGTCTTTTTTGCTTTGGTTAGAGACAACCATTCGTTAGGTTTGATTATGAAAAAATTGATGATTGCGTTTTTGGCCGTTTTTTTGCTGGCCGGTTGCACGAGCAAGGAGAAAACCACTCTTAAAGAGGCGCTGGTCGCTAAATTCAAAGACGATTCCGATTTGAAAGATTATAAGCTCGATCCCGAGACTATCGCGGATTGCGTGGTCGGGGAAATCAGTAACGGATTGCCGGGTTTCGCGGGTGATCCTCGTCGTGAACAATTTTTTCAAGCATATACGCATTTCGCGAATGCAAAATCACCGGCTGATGCGGAGAAAGCCGTTAAGGATTACGAGCAATTATTTGGTTCGGTTAAAGAAGCCCGGCATGCTGCGTTGAGCATTACCGACCATGTCATGACTTGTATGGGCAAGGCGGTGGCTGTAGCTGGAGGGGATCAGGACGAGGGCAATTAAGCGGCATCCTCCTGACTACACAGTTAAGACGGAACAATCTCGGGGATGGCACCATAGAGCACCTGGCATCCGAAAAGATTGTTTCTTAGGGGAAATACCGCTGAAATCGAACTCCGCCCGCGCGTGAATGCACAAAGACTTACGTCATAAAGACCGCGATTCGGATTGTAAAAACAGGCGGCGCGCGGGCGGCTACCTTAAGGAACAGTCTACGTATCCGAGATACCGGTAAGGAACGAATTCAGCCACCCCATATCGGATGGTGGTTATCGGGGACAGCCTTCCAGTTTAAAAATTGCATAGCCTTGGGTTTCGATGTCTTTCTGCATTTCCGCCGGCGCATGCGGTTCGCTATGGCAATAGGCACAACTTTCGGAGTTCACGACGGCATCTTCCTCACCGACGGACCGTAGCCAGTCGCGGGCACATTGCAGGGCTTTTGTTGGATCGTTTTCCGGAAGTATCACATCGAAGTGCATGATTTTTCCGCTTGCGCTACGCGCGTAGGTATCAAAAACATGGATTTGGCTCATATCTTTCTCTCGTCGATGTTGTGGATGGATAAAGGAGTCGATTTGCGCACGGGAGACTGTGGCGATAACGTGGCGCCGCGCGATCTCCAACGAGGGAATGCGTGCGCTCGTCGATTTTGAGCTCGGCAATGGCTTTGTGAAACCGGGCATGCGCACGCTTAGGTTTTGGATCTTAAACCCAGGATGCGGCAGTACTTGCGAACAGTGCACCGAGGTGGGTGATTAAGCCGACAATCGTCGATGTTCATACAGAATTTCCATATCGACATGGACAAATCTTGAAAAAACGGAGTGCGCCTGCTATCAGAACAGTGAGACACGGAGGTTTCGCATTCCACGACCAAAGGAATTGTCGGTTCTACATGATGTCAGTAGGTATTGTGTCGATACTAAATCTAGCGGAATTTTAAAGATTTTGTCAATATAATATTGATCCGATACTATTAGATGTATGAATACCGAATTGATTTACGATTACTTGGAACGTATCGCCAACCTCATTCGGACAGACATCCGAAAAACGGGGGTTGCGAAAGGATTGCAACCGGTGCAGTTGGAAGCGCTCCATTATCTGAGCCGGTGCAACCGATACAGCAACACGCCAGTTGCGGTGGCCGATTACTTGGGCCTAACCAAGGGAACGGTATCGCAAACCTTGGGGGTCTTAGAATCTAGTGGCTTTATCGAAAAGCAGGCCGACCTCAATGATCGTCGTGTGGTTCATCTCAATCTGACTGTTGACGGCGCTCGCGTGGTTTCGGATGCAATTCCGCCCAATATCCTGAAATCCGCAGTGGAGGGGCTGTCTGAGACCTCCCGCAATGAGATTACAGCAACTCTGAATCAGGTTTTGAGGGAGTTGCAAACGGCGAACAAGCTGAAAACGTTCGGCTCCTGCAAAACTTGCAGATATCACTTGACCCAGGAAGACGGAAGGCGCCGGTGCGGACTGACCATGGAGTGGCTAACGGAGGCCGACGCGGAAAAAATATGCCGGGAGCATCAGCCAACAGCGGAAAGTGTCTAGATTTGCAAAGTGATTAATAGGACGGGCCGAGAGCCCGCCCCAAAAGGACAGAATCAAATCGCTTGCTCGCCGGTTTCACCGGTCCGAATCCGGATAGCCTGCTCGAGGTTGGTCACAAATATTTTGCCGTCGCCAATTTTGCCCGTGTTGGCGGCTTTGATGATGGAATCGACAGCCTGATCGACCATGCTATCGGTTACCGCCACTTCGACTTTTACTTTGGGCAAGAAATCAACCACGTATTCGGCACCGCGATAAAGTTCCGTGTGTCCTTTTTGACGCCCGAAACCTTTTACTTCCGTTACCGTAATCCCGCTGATTCCAATTTCGGACAATGCTTCCCGAACATCGTCCAATTTGAACGGTTTAATGATCGCGGTGATGAGTTTCATTATTGTCTCCGATGATGTGAAATGTTCTTAGCCTCGGTTGGCTCGATTTCGAATGATATCGTCGACCACGGTAGGATCTGCCAAGGTGGAGATATCGCCGAGATTGCGGATATCGTTGGCCGCGATTTTCCGAAGTATGCGGCGCATGATCTTGCCGGATCGCGTTTTCGGTAGTGTCGGAGCCCATTGAATGATATCGGGTGTGGCAATCGGACCGATTTCCTTGCGGACCAGCTGCACTAGCTCCTCTTCAAGCTCTGGGCTCGGCGAGACGCCGGCTACCAAAGTGACATAAGCGTAGATTCCCTGTCCTTTGATATCGTGCGGATAACCCACAACGGCGGCTTCCGCCACATGGTCATGCAGGACCAAAGCGCTCTCGATTTCTGCGGTGCCCATGCGATGGCCCGACACGTTCAGCACATCATCGACGCGCCCGGTGATCCAGTAATATCCATCGGCATCGCGTTTGGCACCGTCACCGGTAAAGTACTTGCCGGGATAAGTTGAAAAATAAGTATCAAAAAAGCGTTGGTGACTGCCGAATACCGAGCGAGCCTGGCCCGGCCAAGAGCGGGTAATCGTCAGTACCCCCTCGCACGCTCCTTCCAATACGCTACCCTGGCTGTCGACAATGGCCGGTACGATGCCGAAAAACGGACGCGTCGCGGAGCCCGGTTTGAGCGGCGTGGCGCCGATCAAGGGAGTAATGAGTATTCCACCGGTCTCCGTCTGCCACCACGTATCGACTATAGGGCAGCGGCCGCGGCCTACCTGGTGATAATACCATTCCCATGCCTCTGGATTGATGGGTTCGCCGACAGAGCCCAGAACGCGCAAGCTGTCCCGGCGGGTGCTATCAAGCCAATCTTCCCCCAGGGCCATCAAGGCGCGGATGGCGGTGGGAGCGGTATAAAAAATATTGACACGATGCTTTTCAACCACACGCCAGAAGCGGTCGGGAGCCGGGTAGGTCGGAACGCCTTCGAATATAAGCGTGGTTGCGCCGTTACACAGAGGGCCGTAAACGGTATACGAATGGCCGGTAATCCAACCGACATCCGCGGTGCACCAATAGATTTCGCCCGGACGGTAATCGAACACATATCGGTAAGTCATCGCCGCATAGACCAAATAACCCCCGGTCGTGTGAAGTACCCCCTTCGGTTTTCCGGTAGATCCGGAGGTGTAGAGAATAAACAACGGGTCTTCCGCATCCATGGATTCGGGCGGGCAACCGGAAGAAGCCTCCGACACCGCCTCGTGATACCACACATTATGACTGTCCCAATCGATACTCCCGCCGGTATTCCGAACGACAAAAACCGTTGTCACATTTGGACAAGCCCGCAGTGCGGTGTCCACATTGGCCTTCAGCGGTACTATTCGTCCACCCCGTCTTCCTTCATCCGCACAGATGACATACCGACAGTCGGCATCGAGAATGCGATCCCGTAATGCGTCGGCGGAGAAGCCTGCGAACACGATGGAGTGGACGGCCCCGATCCGAGTGCAGGCCAGCATTACCACTGCCGCTTCGGGGATCATTGGAAGATAGATGCAAACCCGGTCACCTTTTTGAACGCCATGCTTTTTCAGAACATTAGCAAACCGGCAGACTTGTTCGTGCAGCTCGCGGTAGGTGAGCTTCTTGTCGATATTCGAATTGTCTCCTTCCCAGATGATTGCGACTTCGTCACCCTTTTCGACTAAGTGGCGATCGAGGCAGTTATAGCTGACGTTCAGTTTGCCTCCTTCGAACCATCGAATACGGGCGGTACCGAAGTCGCAATCCTGAACCTTGTCCCACGGCTTGAACCAGTCGACAAAACGTTCCGCTTGTTCAGCCCAAAATTTGTCCGAATCCGTGATGGAGTGTTCATACATCTCCTGATAAAGCGCTTCGGTAATTTGCGCTTCGGCAGCTACTTCCGGCGGCACTTCGTAGACTTTTTCGAAGGACATTGGCTTTTCCGATGATCTTCAGAGTGGGATAGGGAGGCTCTGACAGGTGTTGATTTTACCGAATTTTCCGGCGAGTGACCCGCGTCATCAAGTCTAACGAACATCGGCATCTTCGTTCTTGAGCCTGCCTCAGCCATAACGCTAGCTTGAGGGCAACCAACATGACCGGCTTTTTAGTACAACTTAGGCGTTCTTAACCAGAACGTTCCTGGTTTCGCGAAGTTCACGTCAAGGGTCCATGAAATGGGACGTTCCGGCTGAGCGATCGGTCAGCGAGCGACCACGAACGGAAGTCGCACGAATAAACTTAAAATTGGAGAGTGTATTGAGCAAAAGGTGCTCTTAGGGAGAGATACTCGCCACTTGAGAGCTTTTGATATCCGAAGTGTGGCGGCAGATCGTGAGTTGGCGGGCTATCGGCTATTCTCGATCCGGACGGATTTAGATCGTCCGTATCGAGAATATCGTTGATAGATATGCAGTGCCTTGGTTTCCCGACACTTCAAAGGACGTCTGGATAGCCCACGGCGCCTTAAAGCTAAACTGACGTTAATGAAAGATTGTATCCGCGGTAAAGCCGTCGGTTTCCAATATGTCGCGAAGGCGATTTAGAGCTTCCATCTGAATTTGACGTACTCGTTCCCGGGTAACGCCCATCACGGTCGCGACTTCTTCGAGAGTGGAATGATCATAGCCGCGCAGACCGTATCGGCGGGAAATGACTTCCCGCTGCTTGTCCGTGAGTTGATCCAGCCATTCGGAAAGATTATTGGAAATTAGCTCGTTCTGAAGAGTTTCCGGAAGGGGGAGTTTATCCTCCTCGGAAATGCATTCCACCAAGGACTTTTCCGAATCTTTCTTAAAAGGAACATCGATCGATACAACGCGCTCGTTGAGTTTGAGCATTTTTTCGACCGTTTTTACCGGTTTGTTCAGATATTTTGCGACATCTTCGGCACTTGGATCATGATGCATTGTAATGGCCAAATGACGATACGCTTTTAGGTAGACATTCATTTCTTTTACGACGTGAATCGGTAGACGAATCGTGCGCGTCTGATTCATCAAGGCACGTTCAATCGTCTGCCGAATCCACCATGTGGCGTAAGTCGAAAACCGAAATCCGCGATCGGCCTCAAACTTCTCAACGGCTCTTATCAGTCCGAGATTTCCCTCTTCGATTAGATCCAGAAGTGGCAGTCCGCGATTCAAATAACGACGGGAAATTTTTACAACCAAGCGCAAATTGCTTTCTATCATTTTCTTGCGCGCCGCCTGGTCACCTTTTTGCGCTAAACGGCCGTAGTGCTTTTCTTCATCTGCGGTCAGGAGCTGAGAACTTCCCAATTCCTTTAGATATAGGCGGGTGGCGTCATATTGGTATTCCGAATCGACAGTACCCAGCTCTGCGTCGTTCCAGATCGGCGAATCTTCTTCAAGATCTTCGTTCGCTTCGAAATCTTCGACGAAGGTGGCCGCATCATCGTATAAGCCTGCCTCTCCAAAGGTTTTTAATTCTTCTACGATTTGTTCAGACATACCCATGCCCCCCACACAATTGATTTATTATCGATAGCCTATTTGATAAACCAGAACTTCCGTCATCAATACTTTGTTAATCGGAGCCAACAGCTCTGTGTCAAACCATTTATCGTGCCAATATGCTCTGCGAGCTCCGTACTGCTTTAAATCTGCGGATCATCCATTTTTTGCTTCGCATCGGGTCACTGGGCGCATCGGAAAAATGGCGTTTGGCGACCGAGCGGAGTTACCGTGCGACGGGTTTTTGACGGTTATCTTTCTTATCGGCTTATTATTTTTTTTCTTTAGCAGCTTTTTTGTGACTCAGATAGCAATTTTTAAATGGTGGGATTTTTTTATGATGCCGAATTCGCGCGACCACGCGGGCGCGCGCTCAAACGCACGCGCTTACAGACAGAAAAGGGGATCGAGAGGTTCGGGGATGATTTATAGAGACGAAAAATGCCGACATTCCCAGTTTTTGCTCGATGGCTTGCTAAGCCATTTCCGTGTCAAGCTAGAGCATTTTTCGCTTCCACATAGCGGATTTAGTGCGTGAAAATCCTACCAAGGTGCCGCTGAACGCGGTGCTTGTTTTAGGGCGGGGAGCCGCCCCGCACGCGGGTTCCTTTTGCAAAATCCTTGTGGGATGTTGCTTCCCGCTTTGCCCCCAAGTCCAGGGTGTCGCTCCCTGGATACCCGCTTGCCTTGGGAGCACCAAGGCAGGCCCCTGGGTTTTATCCTGCGGACCCGCCTTCGGCGGTCCAAATTGACAACGTCCTTTCCTGGACGCTGCCCTTCGGGCGAACGTCGTTCGTCCCATTCCGCTCCCGGCGATCCCCCTGATCCTGCGCGTTTCGCACGACACCGGGGCGCGCGAACGGGACGAAGAAAACCGTGTAGCACCCGCTGCCGCGGGCGCTATACCGAATCAGAAAATACTCTAGCCACGGCCGTGCTCGGCGCACCCAGTACACTTCGACGATTTTACCGTCCCAGCAGAACGTCTTTGGCCTGATTAATTTTCGCCGCGAGATAGTCGGAGCCGCCTCGGTCGGGATGAATCCTCTGCATCAGGCGACGATGAGCGTCGATAACAATTTCACGAGAAGATCCAGGCGGGATGCCCAGAACACGATAAGCTTCTTCCGCCGTCATTTTGCCGTGGTCCTGATCTGCGGTTCGGCTTTCGCGCTCTTGCCAGGATACGCCATGGACGCGCTCTATATATGCCTTCAGCAGCGAGGCGGATTCGGGGTCCTCGCGGACATAGTCACCGTATAACTCGGTCAGTTGTTTCAGGGTCAGGTCGTGCAAGCTACGGCCGCCATGGAACCCTGTCAGTACTACGCCCACGATTTCGCCGGTTGTATGATCGAGTTGCATCCGTAAAAAACGCGACTCAACAAACGAACTGCTACGGCGACCGTCCGAAGCCGTCCGCTGGGATGCGGCTCGTTGTTGCCGCCAGCGTCGTATCAGCGGCGCATATTGAACCAGGAGTTGAACGAGAATTGGCGCAAGCCGGAGAACGGCGGCGATCAGTGCCCCGACCAGCGGGATCAACCAGCCCAGCCGTCCGGTCGCGGCAAGAAATAACAGGGCCAGAATTCCGGTCCAGATCAGCCCGCGTCGAAACTTGTTGGCCAGCGCTTCAGAAGGCGCGGAGTCGAGAAAACGGCGCACCGTGAGCACGGCAAGAACGACGAGAAAAAGAAGCAGAATGAGTTGAATCAAGATTTTTTCATTTCGTGGGCTAATTGCAGAGCGAGCCCGCCTCGGACACGACCGAAGTCTTCCAAAGCCTTCAATCCGCCAGCGGCATAGACCGCAACAGCATTGAGCAGTTCACGGAGTTGCCGTGCACTTCCGGCGTCGAGGCGGCAATGGGCGCCCTGAGTCAATTTGGCGATCTGTTTGAATGCGCGTTCGGCGGTCGGATCGAATCCTTCCTGAAACAGAAACGCTTTGACGCCCCGAAGGCCCAACTCTCCGGCTGTCTTGCAGAGACAGTCGACATTTTCTTCCATACAGTCGCCAACGAATACCAAAGCGTCGACCTTGCTTTTCCGTGTCTCCTGCAAAGCATGCTCCAGAACCTTGCCGATCTGGGTGTATCCCCCGACGCATTCCACGTCAGCCATGCGCCGCCGCAAGTCTTCGGCGTGAATCAACCACGGGAAAGCTTCGAAATCCGCTATTCCACGGTAATAGCAGAGCTGGATTTCCAAGCCGCCTAGAGCCGCCGCCGCATCGAACATTTCCGCTTGGATACGACACGCCTCCCGCCAGGTAGGTTCGCGGCTCGCCGTCGCGTCCAGGGCAAAGATCAGCCTTCCTTTGCGTCCAACCGGTTTGACGTTGGGCGTTTGCGCAAGTTTTTTCAAGAACGCCTGCACGTCGCTGTTGCTGGATTGTGACGGAAACTTTTTCGAGTCATTCATTTTGGGGGTTCGATAGACACAACACGGGTTATTCTATCCGGCAGAAAATCGCGTAAGGAAAGTCATGACCGAGCAGGTTTTCCTTGCGAACGATTAGACCACCCGGAGGCAATTTTGGCTCCAATTACACATGCGCGCATTTGTCACTCCCCAAATCGCAAATATAACCATGGAGCATGATAAAGTGCAGTGTTTCCAAATCGCTTCTACGATGCTGTGGAGCAAGCAAATTAACTGTTTGCATTATATTGACAACATGGTAATTTGCGCCTGCTCCAGAGTGTTCGTTCATGAACTCGGGAGGCGATAAGAACTTATAAGAGGAGGTATAGCGTAATGTCCGAAGAGAATAACCCGAGTAAGCCCGCGCAAGGCATTCTCGATACCTTGAAGAGCAACCCGAAAGCTCTCTACGCGGCGATCGGCGCAGTGTTGGTGATCGTTCTCGTTCTCGCGATGAGCGGCGGCGGTGAAGAAGTACAGATCAAAACGACCGTATCCGTAGGCCAGCAGGTGACTTTGGATAATCCGAATGGCGGCGGTTCGCATTTGACGACCATGCCTGGTTTAATTAGCACCTCGGAAGCGGAAGAGGACCAGGAGCAGAGCGTATGCGTCACCAAAGCAGGGACGAAGGCAACCGTTGAAGAAGAAATGGTAGTCGGTCAGTTGCCGTTCGTTAAAGTAAAAGTATTGGACGGAGACTGCCAAGGGAAGAGCGGCTGGACATCGAAGGTCAACGTCAAGGGTAGTTGATAGAAATGGCGATGAGCGCCAGATTATTCGCCCATCGCCATTTCTTGTTTTCTCGTACTCTAAAGTTCTCGCAGCACACGCATTGGGCTGTTTTTTACCACTGACCGTGTATTCAGATAGCCTGCCAGCCCAACCACCAGCGCGCCTAAAACAGGGGTGGCCAGCCAGGTTTCCCAATGGAAACGATACGCCAAGTCAAACACCCGGCTGAACAACGTCCACGCGATCACCTCGCTGATAGCCGATGCCAGGATGCCGGCCAAGAATCCCAACGCGGCGAATTCCACCCATTGGGCATTCCGCAACAAGCGCCGGCTGGCGCCCATGGTCCGAAGCAACACATCCTCGTAGATACGTTCATCCAGCGTCGCTCGGACCGCGGCGAACAGCACTGTAAATCCCGCCGCCAAAGCCAATAGCAAGACATATTCGATGGCGCTCGTCACTTGACGCAAGATGGTCTGAAACTGTTTCAGCAGCGCGTCGACTTCCAGGATCGTCATGCTCGGGAACGATTTGGCCAACTGTCCCAGTACTGGCTTAAGCTCCGGCGGCACATAAAAGCTGGTGAGCCAAGTGTGCGGATACGTATCGAGGCTTCCCGGCGAAAAAATCATGAAAAAATTCGGAGTCATGGTATCCCAGCGGACGCTGCGGGTGCCGATGACGGTAGCGATAAGCTCCTGTCCCGCAATATTGAATGTGAGTTTGTCGCCTGGCTCGATATCTAGACTCTTGGCTAGCTCGGTTTCCACCGAAACGCTCAGGGGACCACTTCCGTCGACCCATTTTCCCCGAACTACACGGTTGTCGGGCGGCAGTTCCGACGCCCAGGTAAGGCTAAGTTCGCGATTAATCGATGCTTCAGCGCGCGAGTCTTTGTGGACGATTTCGAAGACGTCTTTACCGTTAACGGCAGTCAAACGGCCGCGCACGATCGGATAGTAGGCGCTGCTGGCGATACCCTCTTGGTTCAGCGTGTTGCGAAATCGCGCCAAATCGGTATCGAATAAATTCAGTGCGAAATGATTAGGGGTATCCTCGGGCAGTTGGCGCTTCCACTCCTGCAGCAGTTCGGTACGCACCAAAATACTGACCTGCATGGCCACCAGGGTTAGGGCGAAAGCGAGTATCTGGCTAACTCCCATTCGCGGCTGACGGGTCAAGTGCTGGAGACCGAAGCGCCATGACAGCGAGACGTAAGGCAGGAGCAGACGGCCAAGCCCCAGCATCGATAAGCCGAGCAGGCTGAACAGCGCTATCGCAGCGCCAGCGATCGCCAATACGCTGACGGTCATCGTCCAATCGCGGGTATAGCGCCAAAGAAGCGCGCTCAGAGTAAGGGCGGCTAATCCGTATACCACCCAAGCGCTGGATGGCAGAGGTTCGAGATCGCGGCGCAGTACTCGCAGGGGAGCGAGTCGCTTGAGCCTGAGTATGGGGGGAAGGGCGAAGCCGAGTAGGATCAGGAGTCCCGTGGCCGCGCCGAAGATCACTGCGAGCCAACCGGGACCGGCTAAGGTATGGGGCAGCAAAGAGCGGAGCAACTGGATCACACCGTGCTGAGCCAGGTATCCCAAAGCGCAACCCAACGAGCTCGCGACGAGGCCGACGATCAAAAACTGGCTGGCGTAGATCCACAGGACGTCCCGCTCGCGAGCACCCAAGCACTTGAGCATCGCGGTCATGTCGTAGTGCCGTTCGGTGTAGCGGCGCGCAGTCATGGCGATGGCAACGCCCGAAATCAACACCACGGCAATGCTGGTCAGTCCCAGATAACGCTCTGCACGGTTCAGGGCATTGCCCAGTTCGGGCCGATCCTCGTGTACGTCGAGAATACGTTGCCCCGGATGCAGTTGGGGCTTGAGCCATTGCTTGAATGTGCGTAGCGCACGCTCGTTCCCGGCAAACAATTCGTAATAATGAACATGACTTCCGGGTTGAATGACCCGGGTCTCGGCGACATCGGCTCGATTCATCAGCACCCGGGGCGAGAGGCTGTAGAGATCGCCACGGCGGTCGGGTTCATGGGTGAGAATGCGGGTGATTCGCAGCGGTTTCTCACCTACTGTGATTTCGCCGCCCAAGCTCAAACCCAAAGTTGTGAGCACGCGCTGCTCCACCCAAGCCTCCCCGCTTTTCGGGATGTCGTGGGTTTCAACTGCGGCCGTGACATCGCCCAGAGTGGTGCGAAGCGAGCCGCGTAGCGGATAACCTTCCTCGACGGCTTTGACGCCCACCAGAAGCAGTTCGTCGTTTTCGATCAAAACGCTGGAAAATTCGGTGGTACCGGCGACTAGCAGCCCCTGTGCGGACGCCTGTTGCCGCCAAGCATCCGATGGCTCCTGATGGCCGCCGATAACGAGATCGGCTGCCAAGAACTCCGCCGCCTGGAGACTCATCGTACGGGTCAATCTGTCGCCCAACAGGCTGACCGCGGTGGAACTGGCCACTGCGATCAGGAGGGCCGCCATCAGGATGGTTAATTCGCCGCTACGCCAATCGCGTGCGATCAGCTTCAGGGCAAGCTTGAAGTTTCTAACCACAATGCCATTTTCACCGCAAAAGGGATGCCTGAATCAAAGACAAATCGGCCGAAAATAAATTCGAACGTGCGAATAACGCCCGGAAGGGCTCGCACCGGGAAGAGGCACGGAATGCCGCGTTTACCGCTTAAAGATAATTGAAAAGAGACAGTCCTTGTACTTTAACATAAGCCTGCTGCGCAGCCTGTAGCGCGACAAACTGGATGTTGTACCGACTGATTGCTTCTGCGTAGTCCAGATCCTCTATTTCGGAAAGATTCGCTTGGGTGTCGATGATGAATTTGTCGTGAACATCCTCTTGTTCATCCAGCGCATTCAAGCGTGCGCCGACGCTGGCGCGGGTATCCAGGATGTTCTGGAGGGCGGCATCGATGTCGTTCAATGCGGCGCTGGCAGCGTCGTGGAAAGCAACGTCGGCTCCTGTGCCGGTCTGTGGGCCGGCGAAGCCGAAATCGGTCAGGACTCCATCGGTGTCGTCACTGATCTCCACGGATGAGGCAGTCCCGGTGGTTGTCGATACGAACTCGATAAAGCCTGATCGATGTTGGGCGACCACGGTTCCATTCAAAGCGGTGGCGTTGATGCCGGCGTTTATGGCGGCAACGAGATCATCCGCTGAAGCATAATTCGCCGCGGCGACGGAAACCGTGACCGGCGCACCGCCATCAACGGCCAGATCAAAATTCTTTGCCGGGCCGCCGCTGTAGTCAATGCCGGAGGACAGATCGTTCGTTCCCATAACGGCGCCGTGGGATGCGGTGAACTGTCCGCTCAAAGTCTGGGTGAGGGAGTACAAGGTATTGAGTATGTTCTGGGTACCGCCTGAGGCCGCGATCGCATTGGCACCTGAGCTCGAAGGAATATTCTCGAATATGGAAAATCCGGAATCGCCGTCGGCCAAATGTCGTTGCGGAGCGATTTGCAAGAGGCGCTGATTCTTGTCGCCTTGATAGACGTAGCTCGGCGGCGTCCGGCCGCCGTCAAATGCGAACGGGACGGTATTGGAACGGAAGCCGGCGAAAATATATTCGCCGTTGGCGTCGCGCGTATTCGCCAGTCCGAGCATTTCGTCCAACAGCTGCTGCATTTCCTGCCCGATCGCCTGCCGATCACTCGGGCTGAGCGTATCATTGAGGCTTCGGACAGCCAATTCACGTGCTCGCTGCAACACGTTGTCCGCTCCCGCCAAAGTGGATTCCTCAAATTCGAGTCTCGAGCGAACAGCCTGAATGTTGGACTGAAATTGCCGATTGTTTTCCAGCGACTCCTTCAAGTCCAGCGCACGTACCGCGGCGCTGGGATCATCCGAGGGCGTCAGAATGCGCTGGCCGGTGGAGAGCTGCAATTGGGTCTTGGAGAGCTTCGCCTGCTGCCTGAGGATGGCGTCGATGCCGAATTGTTCCATCAAGGGCGTCGAAATGCGCATGCTTATCTCCTTACGGCTCCGATCAGTGCGTCGAACATACTGTTCAGCGCGGGAATCAACTGCGCGGCGGCTTGATAGGCTTGTTGATACCGAAGCAGGTTGGCGGCTTCCTCATCGAGATTCACCCCTGAAACCGAGTCTCGTGCCTGTCGAGCATGGTCGAGCAATTGTTTCTGAGCGGTGCTGTCGATGTCGGCGGCGTGGGTCAGCGTGCCCACATCGCCCACGATCTCGTTATAAGCGTCCTGGTAACTCGCTTTACCGCCCAAAAGCGAGGGCATTGTCTGTAGTTGAGCCAGGGCGCGGGCGTTGGTGTTGTCACCGGGGCCTGCAAAAGGCGACCCAGCTGCAGCAATTTCTCGGGGGTCGGTCAGCGAAACGCTTAGATCGCCGGCTACCCGGCGGAACGGGCGAATGAGAAAGCTGTCGCCGGCTGCTACAGCACCGCCGCCAATGCCGATAGCCAAGCCATCTATGGCAAAGGCACCGGTCGCATTGTTGAATTGCGTATTGTCGCTCAGGCGCGTGAGGGTGTAATTGGCGCCGTCGTAGTCCAGGCGATAGTCGCTTGCGGTCAGATCGGAGGAACCGTTTCCGGCGCTGTTGTCGAACGCGACGGATAATATGGCGTTGCCGCTATTCGTTTGCCTGCCGAACCAACTGTACTGGCCGATTGCGGCGTTTGTAACGTCGCTGAAGAAATCGGCCCCGGCGCTTCCGTTCAAGTCGGAGCCGAGCGAGTGCTGCGCGTTGAATGTTGCGGCGAGCCCCGCAGCGATAAGGCCCAGGGCGTTTTGGGCCGGGTCGAGTACCTCGCTGCCGAAGCGCAACAATCCCCCGATTTCTCCGCCGCTGATAGCAGTGGTCACGACAACGGCGGCAGAACCGCCGGCGGTAATGGCAATGTCTTTCTGATTGGGATCATAGGCCGAGTTCTGCAAGCTGAGCTGGTTTGCCGTCGAGCCCATCACCAGTGCCTGTCCGCTGCCTATAAACACGTTCAAAGAGCCGTCCTTTTGCTCGAACAAGCTGGTGCCTACTTTCTGCGCCAACTGTTCGGTCAACAGATCGCGCTGATCGAGCAAATCATTGGGCGGTTTGCCTGCTTGGTTATAGGCAACAACAATGCGCTCGTTCAAAGAGGCGATACCTCTGGCCAGACCGTTGATCTCGTCGATATTGGTGCTCAGGCTCTGATTCACTTGGCTGCGCAGCTCATCCATGCGGCCGTTCAGCGTATTAAGACGCTGCACCAGCGTTTCGCCTTCGGTCAGCATGACGCGTCTCGCGGCGATGGATGTGGGGTCGTTGACTACGTCCTGCACCGAGTTAAAGAACGATTGGAGCGAGGGCGACAGACTGGCGTCCGGATCGGCGATGAAGTTGTCGACCTGTGAGGCCATGCCGTGATACGTCTCCAATTCCCCATGCGCGGAGAGACTGCTTCGGAGCTGAGCGTTAAGAAAACTGTCGTAGGAGCGGGTAATGGACGCAACGTCGACGCCGTTGCCCACAAATCCCGCCCCAGTAAACGAAGGCAAGCGCTCGACTTGTTCCGTTCTTTGGCGGCTGTAGCCGTCGGTGTTGACGTTGGCGATATTGTGTCCGGTCGTCGCCAATCCGCGCTGAGCCGCCATCAGTCCGGATGTCGCTATGCCAAGAAGTCCGCCAGCCATGATTCAACCACTCGAATGGATAATGTTCTTACGCCTGTTATCGGCACCGATCGTTTTAACTGAAGACCGGATCAGGCAACGGGCAACTTTTCAAGCGCACGATTTTCCTTGTATATGGAGAGGACCTTGCGTGCATAGTCCGGGTCCGTGGCGTAGCCGGCCTTTTGCAATAAAGCCATGAATTGCCGTGGATTATCGGCATGTTCCAAGGCCGTTGCGTAACGAGGGTTGGACTTAAGGAACTGCGCGTAATCGCGGAAACTCTCGGCGTAATCGTCGTAGGCGCGAAATGCTGCTCTATTACGCACGGCGATACCGTCGGCGTATTCCAGGGTGCGGGCGGTCATATGACGGCCGCTCCAGTGCCGGTCCGCCTTGATGCCGAACAGGTTATGGCTGTGTCCGTCGTTTCCTCGTGCCGCCATGGATTTTCCCCAGCCCGTTTCCAAAGCCGCCTGCGCCAGCAGCAGCTTGGGGTCGACGCCAAGCTCGGCGGCCGCTTCCTGAGCGTGAGGCCAGAGCGCGTTTACGAATTCCTCGGGATTGGCGAACGCTCCGGTTCGGGAGTCACTCTGGGCGGACCGAGGTTGCACGCGAGCTTTATCGGACATCCGAGCTCCATTTCCATAATCCGATTTCGAATTTTCTGCCGTTGCATGCTCGGAAGATCCCTTATCGATCCTGAGTAACGCATTGCCGCGGTAATCGTCCAGACCCATGCCGGATTTCGCCTCATCGAAGGACTTTTCGCCGCCCAGTTGCCGGACCAGCATATCGGAGAAGCCGAGACTGGATCGTTTGCCGAGTTCCACCGCCAATTGCTGATCGTACATGTCGCGGAACATCTGCGACTGCTTGCCGTCCGTGAGCCCGCCGTTCGGGACCGCCTCCCGCATGCTTTTCAAGGCCATCTGGATGAACAGAGACTCGAATTGCCGGGCGGTCTCGTTCAGCGCCGCTTTCGGATCATGCTTGGCCTGATTCCTGAGCCGGGCGGTGCCGTTGAAATCGGTATACACATCGGCCATGCCAGTCTGCTTTATCATGCCGGTTCTCCTATATCACGATCAGCTCGGCCCGCAACGCTCCGGCGCTTCGCAGGGCTTCCAGAATGGCGACGAGGTCGCTCGGTGCAGCGCCCACGCGATTGACCGCCTGCACGATTTCATCCAGCGATACGCCGGGATTGAAAACGAACATGCGATTCGCTTCCTCGTTCACGGTTACGTCCGAGCGGGGCACTATGGCGGTCGAACCTCCGGATAAGGCCGGAGGTTGGCTGACGATGGGCTTTTCGCTGATGGTCACCGAGAGGTTGCCGTGGGTCACCGCGGCGGGTTGAACCCGGACATGGCTGCTGATCACTACCGTCCCGGTACGCGAATTGACGATGACCTTGGCAGGGGCTTCGCCCGGACTCACGTCCAGATTTTCGATCAGCGACGTGAACGAGACCCGCTGAGCCGGATCATGGGGTGCGCTGACCTGAACGGACGCCGCGTCCAAGGCGCGCGCCACGCTTCCGCCGTAAGTTCGATTGATGATGTCGGCCACTTGGTTGGCGGTGGTGAAATCGGGCGTATGCAAGTTGAGCATCAGATGGCTGCCTTGCGCGAATCCTGTCGGAACTTCGCGCTCGACCGTGGCTCCGTTCGGAATCCGGCCGGCGCTGGGCACGTTGACGGTAACCTTGGAGCCGTCTAGGCCTTGAGCGCTTAACCCGCCGACGACGAGATTGCCTTGGGCAACCGCGTAGATCTGGCCGTCGGCGCCCCTGAGGGGCGTCATCAAGAGGCTGCCGCCGCGGAGACTGGTGGCATCGCCCAAAGATGAAACGTTCACATCTATCGTTTGGCCGGGCTTTGCAAATGCCGGAAGGTCGGCTTGTACGGATACGGCGGCGATATTTTTGGATTTCAGGTCGATACCCGGCGGCACGGTGACGCCCAATTGGAGCAGCATGTTGCGCAGGGTTTGGCTGGTGAAGCGGTTCTTATCGCCAGTGCGGTTCAGACCGACGACCAGCCCGTACCCGATTAGCTGGTTGCTGCGGACCCCGGCGACCGAGGCGATATCCTTGACGCGTTCAGCCATCGCCGGGGATTGTGAGAGCGCCAAGCCGAGAAGACCGATTTTTATGACTGAGTGCAGAGTGAACCTAGCCATGGTCTTACCTCAGTCGATCAGAACGGGAACAGTATGCTGGTGAAAAAACGTTGCAGCCAGCCCATGCGGTTGACGTCCGCCACTACGCCCTCTCCATTGTAAATGAAGGTCGCGTCGGCGACCTTGGTGGAATCCACGCTATTGGTGGTGTCGATATCGACCGGACGCACCAGCCCCGAGAGCTTGATGTATTCGTTGCCTTGGTTCAGGCCGACCCGTTTTTCGCCTCGTACCCGAAGATTGCCGTTGGGCAGGACTTCCACCACGGTCACGCTGATGTTTCCCGTCAAGAGATTGCTCTGATTACTTTCGCCTTTTCCTTCGAATTTGTGGGTCGATTCCAGACTGCTGGATACGTTGTAGCCGAGGATTTCAGCCGCTTCCTGCCCCATCAGCATGGGTGCCTTTACCTGGGTAGTTGCCGAACGGTCAGCCTTGGTGTCCGCGTCTTTCTGGGCATTCGTCCGTTCGACCAGCTTAATGGTAAGGGTGTCACCTACCCGGCGCGCTTTATGATCCTCGAACAACCGCATGTCGTAGCCGGACTGGAAAATTGCGCCGGGATTCTGCATGGGCGGCGTCATGTCCTCGGGACGGGCCGGCGCGTAGGCAGGATCCCGGCGCGGCGGCGGATTGAGGATGGAGGCACAGCCGTTCAAGGTCAGCAGGATGAGAAAGAAAGCCGCGTATTTCATCGGATCAATCAGAGAGTATTGGTGGCGAACCCGAGCATCTCGTCCGTGGTTGCGATCGCTTTGGAGTTCATTTCGTAAGCGCGTTGGGTTTCGATCATATTGACCAGTTCTTCCACCACGTTCACGTTCGAGGTTTCCAAAGAGCCCTGGACGAGCTTTCCGATACCGTCTTCTCCCGGTACGCCGACGATCGGAGCACCGCTCGAAACCGACTCCCGGTACAGGTTTTCACCGATTGGTTCCAATCCCGTCGGGTTGATGAAGTCCGCCAGCTGGATTTCGCCGATGACGTTGGGGGTGGGGTTTCCCGGTTCGAGCACGGATACCGTACCGTCGTTGCCGATAGTGACGCTCAGGGCGCCCTGGGGCACGGTCATGGCCGGTTCCAAGGGGTTGCCGCCGTTGGTAACGATTTGTCCATTGGAGTCGAGCTTGAAGGACCCGTCCCGGGTGTAGGCGAGATCGCCGTTCGGCATCAGGATCTGGAAGAAGCCCCGGCCGTTGATGGCGATATCGAGGGAATTTCCAGTCTGTTGGATGTTGCCTTGAGTATGAATCTTTTCCGTGGCGACCGTCCTGACGCCGGTGCCCAATTGCAGGCCGGAAGGCAGAGTCGTGTTTTGCGTGGACTGAGCGCCTACCTGCCTGACGTTCTGGTACAGCAGGTCTTCGAACAAAGCTCGTTCTTTTTTGAAGCCGGTGGTGTTGACGTTGGCCAGGTTGTGCGAAATCACCGACATATGGGTTTGCTGCGCATCCAGGCCGGTCTTGGCGATCCAAAGGGAAGGGGTGGTCATGGTCGTGAACCTCTTGGAGTGTCTTTTAGCCGATTCGCATGAGCTCGGCGCTGGCATTGCCGTCGTCTTCGACGGTCTTCATCATCTTGATCTGGTATTCGAACTCGCGCGCCAGTTCGATCATTTGCACCATTTCTTCCACGGTGCTGACGTTGCTGCCCTCCAGTGATCCGGTTACCAGTTGAACCTCGTTGGTGGCTTCTACGGGAGTACCGTCCTTGATTCGCATCAGGCCATCCTCGCCTTTTTCAAGCTGCGATTTTTCGGGTTTGACCAGTTTGATTCGGTCGAGAATCGCCAAGGCGGTGGCGTTGGCACCCTGCGGAATGATGCTGATGGTGCCGTCTGAGCCGATTTCGACCTTCTGTGCGGGCGGAATGGCGATGGGGCCCGCGTTGCCGAGCACCGGCAGACCGCTGCCGGTGACCAGCTGCCCTGCAGGCGTAATATGTAAGTCTCCGGCCCGGGTGTAAGCTTCGCTGCCGTCCTTGGCCTGCACGGCCAGCCAGCCATCTCCGTTGATCGCGACGTCGAGGTCGCGCCCGGTGGTTTGCAGGGAGCCCGTCGACAAATCGACGCCAGGGCGCTCGGTCATGGCGTAGACCCGACTCGGATAGCCGTTTCCGAATACCGGCATCGAGCGGAGTTGCTCGAAATCCGCTCGAAACCCCGGCGTATTTGCATTTGCGAGATTATTGGCGTTGGATGCCTGCGCCAGCAGAATCTGCTTGGCACCGCTCATGGCGACATAAAGGCTGCGATCCATGGTCGGAGTTCCTGGCTATCGGGTGTTAACGAATGTTGAGCAGTGTCTGGGTGATCGTGTTTTCGGTGGAAATGGTCTGCGCGTTCGCCTGATACGCCTGTTGGGCGATAATCAGATTGACTAGCTGCTGGGCCAGGTCCACGTTGGCTCCTTCGAGGGCGCCAGCCTTGATGGAACCGAAACTGCTGGTGCCGGCTACCCCATTGATCGGCACCCCGGAGTTGGCGCTTTCTCCCCAGGTGGTATCGCCGAGCTTGGACAATCCTTGCGGGTTTTGGAATCGGACCATGGCTACCTGGCCCAGCGGTTTGGAGCCGCCATTGCTGAAACGGGCAAAAACGACACCGGTGTCGTCGATGTCCACGCCGGTGAGCCGGCCGATGGTCAGACCGTCTTGGTTCAAGGTGTCGACGCTGAACGCGCTGCCCAGTTGTGTCGAACCGGCCAGATCGATGGTGAGCTGGATGGGTTGGGCGCTGGGGTTGATGGACACTAAGTCGGTCGTGAATTGGGTCGTTGCCGGGTTGCCGTCGACCGAGGCGAGCTTGCCGTCGTTGTCGAATGTCAGAGGAATCGAGTTGGGGGCCGCGTCGTCCAGCATGTCTACCCCGTCCACATAGACATATAGATCCCAGGCATTCAGCGCCGCGCCTTTGACGTAGTAACTGGTCGCGATGTGGGTGTTGCCAAGCGAGTCGTATGTCGTGACCGATGTTGCATGGGTATAGCTGGTGGGGTCTGCCGGGTCGAAAGGCGATGTGGCGGGCGTGGTTTTGCGCGAATCCAGATTGACGCTCATGTCTATCGAGCTCGTGGCTTTCGGTAAGCCCTGCGTAGAATCGAGTTGCAGGGTCTGGAATACGCCGGTACTGAAGCCTTCCTCGACTGTTTCGCCGTTCGGCGCATAAACCAGCAGCGGCTGGCCGAGGTGATTGACCACATAGCCTTCCCGGTCCATGTGAAAAGAACCGGCGCGGGTGTAGACCCGTTCGTTGATGTTGTTGACGTTGTCCCCCATGACGAAAAAGCCTTCGCCACTGATCGCGAGATCGAGGTTGTTCTCGGTGAAATCCAGGTTGCCCTGGGTGAACTGTTGCGCCACATTGGTGACCCGGACACCGGCTCCTGGCGTGATGGACGAGACGCCTCCCAAGCTACTCGCATAGACATCGGCGAATTCGGAGCGCGATTTCTTGAATCCGGTCGTATTGGCGTTGGCAATGTTGTTGCCGGTCACCGAGAGCATATTGGATGCGGCATTCAGGCCGCTCAAGGCACTGTTAAAAGCCATGTCTTACCTCGCTAGATGACTATGATGTTCATTAAAGGACAGCCCGGATATCGCCCAGGGTGTAACGTCCGAGACCGCTGAGCTGGACTTCCATGCCTTTCGAGCCGCCCACGGTTACGCTTTCCACGGGCGCGGCGATTTGGGTTTCGAGCGCAGTCGTTTTGCCGGCGATAACAGCCTCGGCTTTGATCCTGTAAAGTCCGGGATCGGCAAAGTGCAATTCATCGTCCAGTTTTCCGTCCCACTCGAACGACAACGGCCCTTCGGTTTGAGGCCCGAGTTCCAATGTGCGGATCAAGTTGCCGTTCTTGTCCATGATCCGAATATTGACCTGCGAGGCCTCGTACGGCACGGCCAACTCGCCCTGGATCGTGCCGTTCGCGGCCAGAATCGCTTTATCGGACGCGATCAGCGCGGATCGTCCCACCAGGTTCGCGGCCATCAAGGCCTGTTCCTTGTTGGCGGACGCCGCAAAGTCGGCGAACGAGGATTGCAATTGCTGGATTCCCGTGACGGTGCTGAACTGCGCCAGCTGATTGACGAATTCGGCGCCGTCCTGAGGCTTTAAAGGATTCTGACTGGTCAACTGGGTAACCATCAGCTTTAGGAAATCTTCTTGACCCAGTTCGTTGCGCTTCCGAGTCGGTGCCGCGGTTTCGGTCAGGCCAAGCGATTTGAGCGTGTTGACGTCGATGCTCATGATCCGTCACCTCAGCTCTGTCCGAGACGCAGGGTCTGAAGCATCAGTTGCTTGGCGGTATTCGCCACTTCGACGTTGTCCCGGTAGGAGCGGGACGCGGACATCATATTGGTCAGTTCTTCGATGGTGTTGACGTTCGGCTTGAAGATGTAGCCTTCGTCGTTGGCCATCGGGTGATCCGGTGCATATTCCATGCGTAAGGGCGTCTGACTCTCGACGACGCCGAGTACCTGCACGCCGACCGGCGTGTTTCGCTTGTCCATGGCCTCCTGAAGCTGTGCCGCAAATACAGGCTGTCGCGATCGATAAGTCTGTTCGACGCTGCTGCTGACGCTGTCCGCATTGGATAAGTTACTGGCTACCAGGTTGAGCCGCAGCGACTGCGCAGTCATGCCGGAGCCGGCGATATCGAAGATTTTGAACGACGACATGGTTATTCTCCTGTTAAGGCGGTTCGCAGAGAGGCGATCTTGCCACTCAAGAAGTTGAGCGTGGCCTGGTATTGCACCGCGTTTTCGGCGAAACGCATCTGTTCCTGCTCGGTTTCCACCGTATTGCCGTCGAGACTGGGTTGCGACGGTAGCCGATACAGGGCTTCTCCCCGCGATCCGGGCGCTGTCGCAGTCACATGCCCGGCTTGTGTAGCCGCGAGCTTGAGAGGGGACGTGTGGACGCTTTGCAGTACCGAACGGAAATCCAGATCGCGGGCCTTGTAATTCGGCGTGTCGGCGTTGGCCAGGTTGGAGGCCAACAACTCGGTACGGCGGTCGCGGAGTTTCAGTGCCAGGGGATGAATGCCGAGGGCATTGTCGAAGTTGATCGTCATAAACATATCCTCGTTGCCAGTTATGTGGCGTCAAGCACGAGGTATGCCACGTAAAAAGCCTTTGTTTAAACAAAGGCTTGCAAACTAAGGCGTGAGAGCGGAAAAAAACGGCGGCAATTTTTCGCCACTTGAGGCGGCAAATTTGCCGGGTGGCGTCAGAAGGCCGGCTTTAGACGGTAATAGCGACAAGAGGCCCCGCGAACGGTTTCATAAAGATCGAGTCCGGAGGGAAGGGATTCCGTGCTGCTTAGGAACAGATAGCCGCCTGGATTGAGCGCTTTGGCCATGCGCGTCAAAATATCGCGCTTCAATTCCTCGGAGAAGTAAATCAGTACGTTACGGCAAAAGACGATATCAAACCTGCCCAGCGCCGCGAAAGGCTTGAGCAGGTTGAATTGTTGGAATCGGACCCGATCAACGATCTCCGATTTAAGTTTCCACTTGTCCTGATAGCGATCGAAGTAGCGTGACCTCAGATTTTCATCCAGTCCGCGCGACAAGGCCATTTCGCTATAGACGGCCTGAGAAGCTTCGGCCAAAACCGATTCCGAAATATCGGTCCCGATGACCTGTACGTTTCTTTTGATGCCGGTCCAACCATAACGAAAAAATTCCTCGACGCAGATGCCTATCGAATAAGGCTCCTGTCCCGAAGAGCAGGCTGCGGACCAAATTCTCAAGGTGCCGCCGGTTTTGTTGGCTGCCCAGGCAGGCAAGAGAACATTTCTAAGTTCCTCGAAATGGGTGTTGTCACGAAACCAAAAAGTCTCATTCGTGGTCATGGCATCGATAATACGGGTTCTGAGCTTAGCGGAGACAGCATCGCTTCGGAGCGCAGTTACCAACTGCGCTATGGATGAATAATCACTCTCTTTTAGCAGGCCGGTCAAACGATTCTTCACCAGGTATTGCTTGTTGTCGCTGAGCAATATCCCGCAGGCGTCCACGAGAAATTTCTGGAACACCGCGAACGCTTCGGGATTCAAGTCCGAATTCATGAATACTCCAATCGACACGCCGATGGACGGCGCTTGCGTTTTGCCCGATATAGCCAGTTCAGAAGTCCCTGCGCCCTGTTGTCGCTTGCGCGGCGATATGGTCTTTGAGGCGTTGCTGTACGACCCGAGCAAGATCGTCCGGATCGTATTTGGCGAGGAATTTGTTGGCGCCGACTTTTTCAACCATCGCCTGATTGAAAACTCCGCTCAGGGAGGTATGGAGCAATACGTATACTTCCTTCATAGCAGGGTCTTTGCGTACCTTGGTCGTGAGCGTATAGCCGTCCATTCGAGGCATCTCCACGTCGGAAATGATCATCGCCAAGTACTCGTTCAAATTCTTTCCTTCCGATATCCAATGTTCGAGGATTTCCAACGCCTCCTGACCATCTTTGGCAATTGTGCTCTCCACTTCGAGTTGGTTCAAAACACGCAGAATTTGATTGCGGGCCACAAATGAATCATCCACGACGAGTACATGCTGCTCAAGGTTCTTGGCGTCCTCCTCGATCACACCGTCCGAAACCTGGTCGCACTCGCCCATGACTTCCTTCATCACTTTTTCAACGTCGATAACTTCGATGAGTTCCTTCTCGTATTGCGTTACAGCGGTTAAATAGCTTTCTTTGCCTGCGCCTTTCGGCGGCGGCTGAATCTGCTCCCATCCCATATTGATGATGCGATCGACAGTGCTGACGAGGAATCCTTGGGTGGATCGATTGTACTCGGTAATGATGACATAGCCACTCCCGTCGCGTGGTTGCGGGCACGCGCCAATTGCCATGGAGAGATCCATCATGGGTATGGTCTTGCCGCGCAAGTGAGCGACGCCACAAATCACCGGGTTCGATTTCGGCAGCTGAGTCAAGGGCGGGCACTGTATGACCTCCTGCACCTTGAACACGTTAATACCGAAGCGCTGGTTGCCGCCGAGTTTGAAGAGCAGCAGCTCGAGGCGGTTATGTCCCGCGAGCTTAGTTCTTTGATCTACGCCTTCGAGTATGCTTGCCATTGTGAATTTCCTGGGAAGATTGACGGTGACTAAAGTGTAGCGGCAGGTGTGCGATCCGCTTGAGTCCGGCGCGGCATATTAGATGCATGTCTTGGTCCATCATCGGAGGTTATCTATGCGTGCCAAACTCAAATTCCTGCTTCTGCTCGCGCTGGCGATTCCCGCGGCTTTCGCGGCAGACCGCCTGCAAACCAACGAATCGATAGCAGCTGCGATAATGGCCCTGATCGAGTCGGATTTCCGTCAGCGGAATCAGGAATTCCAGGCAGACCCGGTCAGGCTGGACGGTCGTCTGCAATTGCCGCTTTGCGATCGGCCGCTGGAGGCCTTCTTTCTTCCAGGGCGGCGCGAAAGCGGTTTTCTTTCCGTCGGCGTGCGTTGCGAAGGAACGCATTCTTGGACCGTGTACAACAAGGTTCACGTGAAAGCGTATCGGGAAGTCGTCGTTCTGAAAAACGCCGTCCGGCAAGGCTCAGTTCTCACCGAGGCGGATCTCGGCCTCGAAAAACGAGACCTCGCGAACTTGCGCGGCAGTTATTTCACTTCTTTCGATCCGGTCGTCAATCGGCCCGTCAAACGCACCTTGGCGGCCGGCGCGGTACTGAGCCCCGAATGGTTATCTGTGCCGAAAATGATTCGGCGTGGACAGAAGGTCATTATTCAGGCGGAGAGCAGTCATTTTGCCGTCAAGATGTCGGGACAAGCTCTGAATGATGGGGAGGCGGGGCAGCGTATTCGCGTTCGCAACGACCAATCCGCGAGAATCGTGGAAGGTACGGTTGCAGGTCCTGGCCTCGTATTGATACGGCTTTGAACGCCGGACAGAAAAACGTGGTTTTGCGCTAAAGTTCGCCGTCGGGAGGCCGATAAGAATTGAAATTCCCGAGAGGATACGGTCATGGAAATCAAACTTCAAAACAGCGTTAGCGGTCTTTCCGTCGGCGGACTACAAAAGAAATCAAGCACCGCGGCAGGTACAGGCGGCGGCAATGCCTCATCGACCTACAGTGTCAGCGTGTCGCCCGAAATGTCGCTTCGGCTCTCCGAGATCAAACAACGTCTGTTGAGCGAACCCTCGGTCGACGAAGCGAGAGTGACCCGCATTGCCAGCGCGGTTCAGTCGGGAAACTACGAGATCAACCCGCAGCGAGCGGCCGAAAAGCTGATCGCCATGGAACAAAAGCTTCCTGAATTTTCATGATCGCGCACGGCCAGGATCTTCACGACCTTTTCAGCCAAACGCTGGACGGACTCGGCGAAATGTCCAGGCTGCTTGAGGAGGAGGCGCGAAGTCTAGCGGCGCGCGACACGGAGGCGTTGGAACTGACCGCCTCGAAGAAACAGAAACTCGCATTCCTGCTCAACGATTTGGCCGCTCGGCAGAACCATCTCGTCCGCGCTTGCGGTTTTCAGGGCAACGAAGGCGGCGTTGCGGCCTTCCTTGATCGGCTCGATCCCGAGTCGCCGCAGACCAGAGCCCTCCTTGCCGAATGGCGGGAAATCGTGCGCCTCGGTTCGGCTTGCAGAAAGCAGAATGAGCTTAACGGCGCTTATATCGCGCTCTTGCAGCGTCATATCGATTCCAGTTTGAATTTTCTCTACGGCGCTTCGTCGGCGGATGCGACCTACGGGCCGGATGGGTCGAGGCGCCGCGGAGAAACTTCACGCCAGTCATTCTCGGCCTGACCGCCGTGCCAGGCGGTTTCCGTCGCAGGTGCCAGTGAACAGGGCGCTAACCGGCCGCAGCATCACTATCCGGCTCGAATCCTTCAATTTCGGACAAATTGCCATGTGCCTCTGCTGCCTCCGATCGAGGCACCGGGCGCCTCCCAGATTTCTTCCTTGTAATAATTTTTATTGCATAAGTAGACGACCGGTCGTATAGTCGCCACATGGCTCGAATCGGCAACAAACAGATTACTCGCGAAAAGCTTTTGGACCAGGGTGTTGCCATGCTCATGGAGCATGGCTATCACGGCACCGGTCTACAGGACTTGCTGTCCAGCGTTCAGGTTCCGAAGGGATCGTTTTACAACTACTTCTCTAGCAAGGAGGAGTTCGGGGCGGAAGTGGTCCAGCACTACATAGAGCCATTCATTCGACAATTGGGCGATTACCTGAGTCGGCCGGAGTTGGATGCACTGTCCGCGATGAAACGTTATTTCTGCGATTTGATCGCAGAATTGGAGCGGAGACAGTTCAAAGGAGGATGTTTACTGGGCAACCTGATCGGCGAGATCGGAGATACCAACGAGACCTGTATGGCCGCTCTCCGGGACGCCTTTCATCGTTACAGGGATAAGTACACGGAAGGTTTAGCTCGCGCCCAGGCGGAAGGAACGATACGCGCCGATCTGTCGGCCGAATCGATGGCGGATTTGCTTGCTGATGGCCTGCAAGGCGCTTTGCTGCGAATGAAAGTCGAGCAATCCGTACGTCCGTTGGAAGTCTGTTTGAGCCATTTGCTCGACGACTATTTCAAACCCAAGAGTGACTAAAAACGAAGAGGTTATGCGATGAAAAAGCAGCGGATAAGAGAAAAGAATCTGGTTCGGGCGGTTCGGGGCATGATGCTGGGATTGGCATCCGGACTGGTTTTGGCTGGAATCGGCATGTCCCCGGTCCAGGCGGATGAGACCTGTCTGTCGCCTTATATGGCGAAAATCACGGGGCAGGAAGATTACGTATACGTTTGGACTCTCGGCGCGACGGGTGTCGGCGACGAGCAGGACAAACTGGTGACCGTGGATGTCAACCCGAAGTCGCCCAAATACGGGAAGGTAGTGGACAGTCTCTCCGTTGGCGGACGTAACGAAGCGCACCATTCGGATTTTACCGATGACCGCAATTATCTCTGGGCCGGCGGATTGGACACCAGCAAGATTTTCGTCTTCGACGTCCATAGCGATCCAGCCAAGCCCAAGCTGCATAAAACGATTACCGATTTCGTCGCGAAAAGCGGCGGCGTGGTCGGGCCTCACTCGTTTTACGCCTTGCCGGGACGGATGCTGATCACAGGGCTCTCGAACAACAAGGATCACGGCGGACGCACGGCGATGGTGGAATACACCAACCAGGGCGATTACGTGGCGACTCACTGGGTGCCCACCGACAGCGATCTGCGCGGTGCCGTGAAGACGGGCAAGTATGCCGACGGCTACAACTACGACGTGCGTGCGCTGCCGAGACGCAACGTGCTGGTGTCGTCCTCCTTCACCGGTTGGAACAACTACATGATGGACTTCGGCAAAATGCTGTCCGACAAGGAGGCGATGAAGCACTTCGGCAATACGGTGGTCGTCTGGGATCTTCACAGCCGCAAGCCTAAGAAGGTGTTCGACGTACCGGGCTCGCCTTTGGAAGTGCGTTGCGCCTGGGAAGAAAACCACAACTACTGCTTCACCACGACGGCACTCACCTCCAAGATCTGGCTGATCTACGAAGACGACAAGGGCGAGTGGCAAGCCAAGGAAGTCGCGGATATCGGCGATCCGTCTAAGGTGCCGTTGCCCGTCGATATTTCGATCTCCAACGACGACAAGCGGCTTTGGGTGAATACCTTCATGGACGGCAACACCCGGGCGTTCGACATCTCGAATCCGCACAAACCGGTGCAAATCTACGAGAAGCACATCGGCGCGCAAGTCAATATGGTGTCGTCGAGCTGGGACGGGAAGCGGCTTTACTACACTTCGTCGCTGCTCGCCAACTGGGACAAGAAGGGCAAGGACAATGAGCAGTTCCTTAAGCTCTATCACTGGGACGGCAAGGAGTTGAAAGAGCAGTTCGCCATCGACTTCTACAAGGAAAAGCTCGGACGCCCGCACCAGATGCGTTTTGGCGCTTACTCGCTGTATAAGAGCGTGGCCGAAGCAAAGCCGGCGGAGATTTTCGCGGAATTTCAGCGTCGCTGATGTGACGGACTTCGGAGCCGCCTGATGGCGGCTCCGAAGTACCGACGGTTTTTTGACGACTATAACGAGAGGAGGCTGATATGCCCAAGTACTTAATCGAACGCGATATTCCCGGCGCGGGAAAACTGTCGGGTCAGGACTTGCACGCGATTTCACAGAAATCGTGCAGCGTGCTGAACCGTCTGGGACCGCAAATTCAGTGGGTGCAGAGCTATGTCACCGACGACAAAGTCTATTGCGTGTATATCGCCCCCAACGAGGAGATGATTCGGCAGCATGCCCAAGAGGGCGGTTTTCCGGCCAACCGGATTTCGGAGATCAAGACGGTAATCGATCCGACTACCGGCGAGTGATGAGGGGCGTGGGAACGGCTCCGACCGTTCCCACGCCTGCTTCGACTACTTGACCCGCATTCCCGGCTGCGCGCCTTCGTCCGGGATTAAAACGAACGGTCCTCCGCGTTCGTCGCTCGCAGCCAGCACCATGCCTTCCGACAGACCGAACTTCATCTTGCGCGGTGCCAGATTCGCGACCATGACGGTCAGCTTCCCTTCCAATTGTGCCGGATCGTAGGCCGATTTGATGCCCGCGAACACTGTTCGTGTCTCGCTGCCGATATCCAGAGTCAGCTTTAACAGCTTGTCGGCGCCTTCCACGTGCTCCGCTTTGGCGATGCGGGCGATGCGCAGATCGATCTTGGCGAAGTCGTCGATCGATATGGTGTCGGCGATCGGTTGAATCGTGTGTTGCTGATGCTCGGCGTGACGTTGCTGGGAATGGGGTTCCGGCTGGACGGCGGTTTGCAGGTTTTGTTTGTTGGCTTCCACGAGTGACTCGATTTGTTTAGGGTCGATGCGGGTGAGGAGGTGTTGATAACTATTTATCTTGTGACTTAATAACTTCACTGAAGCATCAGTCCACACTAATGGAGAAAGATTAAAGAAGGTCTCTACATTTTTTGCCAAAGAAGGCAAAACGGGCTTGAGGTACAGAGTTAAGACTTTAAACGTATTTAAGCCTACCGTGCACACCTGTTGAAGGTAGTCCCTCTTTGAAGAATTCTTACTGAGTTCCCATGGCTTTTGAGCATCTATGTAGTGATTGCCGAGGTCTGCGAGAAGCATAATAAGACGAATTGCTTTTCCATAGTCGCGACTTTCATAGAGTGAGGCAATCTCATCCGCATATCCGACGAGTTCTTGTTCATACCAAGGATATTCATCTGGAAATCTATCAGCTAAATGCCCGTCAAACAGCTTAGTAATGAAGCCTGCTGTCCGGCTGGCAATATTGACGTATTTCCCCACCAAATCACTATTCACCCTCGCCACAAAGTCTTCCAAATTGAGATCGATGTCCTCCATCGTCCCATTCAGCTTGCAGGCGTAGTAATAGCGCAGCCATTCGGGGTTCAAGCCCTGCTGGAGATAACTTTCCGCCGTGATGAAAGTGCCGCGGGATTTGGACATTTTCTCGCCGTTCACGGTCAAGAAGCCGTGGGCGAAGATCTTGCTGGGAGTGCGGAAATCCGAGTGTTCCAGCATCGCCGGCCAGAACAGGGCGTGGAAATAGAGGATATCCTTGCCTATGAAGTGGTATAGCTCCGCGTTCGAGTCCTTGTTCCAGTATTGGTCGAAATCGAGGTTCAGTCTTTCGCATAGGTTCTTGAAGCTGCCCATGTAGCCGATGGGAGCGTCCAGCCAGACGTAGAAGAATTTGCCCGGCGCGTCGGGGATTTCGAATCCGAAATAGGGCGCGTCGCGGGAAATGTCCCAGTCGGACAGCCCCGCCTCGAACCATTCCGCCATTTTGTTGGCGGCTTCATCCTGCAAATGTCCGGCGCGAGTCCATGTCTTGAGAAATTCCTCGCATTTCCCGAGCTTGAAGAAATAATGCACCGATTCCTTCCGTACCGGGGCGGCGCCGGAGACCGCGGAATAGGGGTTGATCAGGTCGGTCGGCGAATAGGTTGCGCCGCAGGCTTCGCAGGAATCGCCGTATTGATCCTTGGCATGGCACTTTGGGCACTCGCCCTTGATGAAGCGGTCCGGGAGAAACATTTCCTTGACCGGATCGTAGTACTGCTCGATCGAGCGTGCCTCGATCAATCCGCGCTCTTTCAGCCTCCCGTAGATCGTTTCGGCCAGTTGCCGGGTTTCCTCCGAGTGGGTCGAGTAATAGTTGTCGAATTCGATGTGAAAACCGGTAAAGTCCCGGAGATGTTCGCCATGGACCCGTCGAATCAGTTCCTCCGGGGCGATGCCTTCCTTTTCGGCCCTGAGCATGATGGGCGTGCCGTGGGTGTCGTCGGCGCAGACATAATGGCAGGTGTTACCGCGCATCTTCTGAAATCGCACCCAAATGTCGGTTTGTATGTATTCGACCAGATGGCCCAAGTGAATGGGGCCGTTGGCATAGGGTAGGGCGCTGGTGACGAGGATCGTTCGATGGGTGGTCATGTGGCGAAATTCAATGTTTTCTTGGGTCGCGGAATTATCCCACATTTCGGCCGAGCGTTCAGAGGCGCGCAGCCACGGCGGATGCCGTAGAGCGGGGCTCCGAACCCTGGTGCGTCGCCAGTCGAAGAAGCCTTTGATCCGTTAAGCTTCGCGGCCAATTGTGTAGAATAACGCCTTATTTGGCCCGAAACGCCGGAGATTCGAATGCCGCTGACTCAATCCCATGTTGAGAATGCCCTTAAGACCTTGGTGGATCCCAATCTGGACCGGGATTTGGTATCGACCAAGTCGATCAAGAAAATCGAAATAGACGATTCCCGGATTCGGGTGAAAGTGGCTCTGGGCTACCCGGCGGCCAGTTTCCACGCCGAACTCAAGAATCTGATCGAACAAAAGCTCCGTGCGGAAACCGGCGCGACCGAGGTGACGGTCGAAATCGTTACGGAGATCGTTTCCCACTCGGTCCAGAAGAATCTAAAGCCGATGCCCGGCGTCAAGAACATCATCGCGGTCGCTTCCGGCAAAGGCGGTGTCGGGAAGTCGACGACCGCCGCGAATCTGGCGCTGGCATTAGCGGCGGAAGGTGCGCGGGTCGGTATTCTGGACGCCGACATTTACGGACCGAGCCAACCGCTCATGCTGGGGATTTCCGGGCGCCCGGATACCGAAGGCGGAAACCGGTTGATCCCGATGGTCGCCTACGGCGTTCAATCCATGTCCATCGGCTATTTGATCGACGAGGACGCCCCGATGATCTGGCGCGGCCCCATGGTGACCGGCGCCTTGCAGCAGTTGCTCAAGGACACCAAGTGGGACAGCCTGGATTATCTGATCATCGACTTGCCGCCCGGCACCGGCGATATTCAATTGACGCTGGCGCAGCAGATTCCCGTGTCCGGCGCGATCATAGTAACCACGCCTCAGGACATTGCGTTATTGGATGCCCAGAGGGGCCTAAAGATGTTTGAAAAGGTGGGGGTGCCGGTCTTGGGGATCGTAGAAAACATGAGCATTCATATTTGTTCGAATTGCGGCCATGCCGAGCCGATCTTCGGCGAAGGCGGCGGTGACAAGATGGCCCAAAAATACGGCGTCGAGCTACTCGGTTCTCTGCCGCTCGACATCAGCATCCGGAAGAACGCGGACGGCGGCCATCCCACGGTCGTCGCCGAGCCGGACAGCAAGCCGGCGCAAATCTACAAGGACGTGGCCCGTAAAATGGCGGCCCGATTGGCTTTGAAGGCGAAGGATTACAGTGCGCGTTTCCCCACTATCACCATCGTCAACGACTAGCATGGGCATCAAATCAGACCGCTGGATCCGTCGCATGGCGGAAGAATATGGGATGATCGAGCCCTACGAGCCGCAGCAAGTAAGGGAGGTGCAGAATTCCCGCGTCATTTCCTACGGAACATCGAGTTACGGCTACGACATTCGCTGTTCGAGCGAATTCAAGATCTTCACCAACATCAACTCCGCGATAGTGGACCCGAAGAACTTCGACGAAAACAGCTTCGTCGACGTGAGCTCGGACGTGTGCATCATCCCGCCCAATTCCTTCGCCTTGGCGAGGACCGTCGAATATTTCCGCATTCCGCGCGACGTGCTGACCATATGTCTCGGCAAGTCCACCTATGCCCGCTGCGGAATCATCGTCAACGTGACGCCGTTGGAGCCGGAGTGGGAAGGGCATGTGACCCTGGAGTTTTCCAATACCACGCCGCTGCCCGCCAAAATCTACGCCAATGAAGGGGTGGCCCAGGTTCTGTTCATCGGTGCGGACGAGATTTGCGAAGTTTCTTACAAGGATCGTGGCGGGAAGTATCAGGGGCAGACCGGCGTGACCTTGCCCAAGACATAATAATTCGAGCAGGTATCGGTAGCTGTTTTCGAGATAGAGATTTCCAGAATTTATTGAGAGAAGACTATGGCCGACGTGTCCGCATTGTTCGCGGAAGCTCAAACCTATATTCCCGGCGGCGTGAATTCGCCGGTTCGTGCGTTTAAAGGGGTCGGCGGAACCCCCGTCTTCGTGGAGCGCGCCGAAGGGCCTTTCCTGTTCGGAGCAGACGGACGCCGCTACATCGACTATGTCGGTTCGTGGGGACCGATGGTTGTCGGGCATGCTCATCCTGAAGTCTTGAAAGCCGTGCACGATGCCGTGGATCGCGGGCTGAGCTATGGCGCTCCCACGCCTATCGAAACCACGATGGCGAAAAAGCTATGCAAGCTGGTGCCTTCGTTGGACATCGTGCGGATGGTCAATTCCGGCACCGAAGCGACCATGAGCGCCATCCGCCTGGCGCGCGGCTACACGGGTCGTGACAAGATCGTCAAGTTTGAAGGTTGCTATCACGGGCATTCGGATTCCCTTCTGGTCAAGGCGGGTTCCGGGGCGCTGACTCTGGGCGTGCCGAGTTCGCCCGGCGTTCCGGCCGGTTTGGCCGAACACACGCTGACCCTCCCGTTCAACGACGGCGACGCGGTGCGCGAGGTGTTTTCGCGTTTCGGCGGAGAGATCGCCTGCATCATCGTGGAACCGGTCGCCGGCAACATGAACTGCGTGCCGCCGAAATCGGGCTTCCTGGAAACCCTGCGGGAGGTCTGCGATGCCCACGGATCGGTACTGATCTTCGACGAAGTCATGACCGGATTCCGCGTGGCGCTGGGCGGAGCGCAGGCGCATTACGGCATCTCGCCCGATTTGACCACGCTCGGCAAAGTCATCGGCGGCGGCATGCCGGTCGGCGCCTTCGGCGGGCGGCGCGACATCATGGAAAAGCTCGCCCCGCTAGGTCCCGTTTATCAGGCGGGTACCTTATCCGGCAATCCCGTCGCCATGGCGGCGGGATTGAAGACCTTGGAACTGATTTCCGCGCCGGGCTTTTTCGATCGCTTGAGCGAAAGAACCCGCTATTTGATCGAGGGCTTGCAGGAGCGGGCGTTAAAGGCCGGAATTCCATTTGCGGCCAATTGGGTCGGCGGCATGTTCGGTCTCTTTTTCACCGAGGAGAAGGCCATCGACAGTTTCGAAAAAGTCATGGGCTGCGATCAGGAGCGCTTCAAGCGCTTTTTCCACGCCATGCTGGACGAAGGCGTTTATCTCGCTCCGTCCGCGTTCGAGGCCGGCTTTGTTTCGGCGGCGCATGATTTCGAAACACTGGATCAAACCCTACAGGCGGCGGAGCGCGTCTTTACGCGTCTTTAACCAGAACGGCTTGCTACTCTAAAACTTCCTCTTTTATAGGGGGAGTTGTTAAATCTGGACGACGATGCCCGGACATCGCTATCCTCTCGGTTATTTCCCGTTCATGGAATGAATAATCCGCCGGCCTCTATTCCCGGCGGGTTTCGTCCGGCGGATGAGGCCGGGCGCGGATTGAAACAAACAATCGACTTTGAGCTTTGAAACTATTTACGCATGGATCGCACTGCATCCACACCACGCCGGCCTAGCGGTCTTTTTGATTGCCATGGCCGAATCCTTGGCAGTGGTGGGGCTAGTGGTTCCCGGCGTCGCCATGATGTTCGCCGCCGGGGCGCTCGTAGGCGCTGGAGCTCTTTCCTTTGCTCCGACCTGCGCTTACGCGATAGCCGGAGCGGTAGTCGGCGACGGGATCAGCTTTTGGCTGGGATGGCGTTATCGCGATCGCTTGTCGTCTCTGTGGCCGTTTACGCGCTATCCGGGAATGATCGACCGCGGCATCGATTATTTTCACCGCTACGGGGGACGCAGCGTGCTGTTCGGGCGTTTCGTCGGCCCGGTCCGTGCGGTGATCCCCTTGGTGGCGGGCATGCTGACGATGCCGGCGCGGCGGTTCGTTTATATCAATGTGTTGTCCGCCGCTCTCTGGGGTCCCGCATATTTGCTGCCGGGCATGGCCTTCGGCGCATCCCTCGATCTGGCGTCAAAGGTGACCGGACGCTTGGCTGCCCTATTGACTGCGTTGCTAGTGGTCCTATGGTTCGGGGCCTGGTTGAGCAAGCATCTTTATCTTTACTTCCAGCCCCGGGCGCACCAGCTCATTCTAGCGACGTTCGACCTTAGCCGAGAGCACCCGCTACTAGGTCGTCTCACCGCTCCTCTCATCGATCCCGAACAACGCGATTACGCCGGCCTGTCGGTGTGGGCGGCGATTTTGGGCCTGTCTGGTTTGCTGGCCTGCTTCTTGGTACCAGCCGATTCGGTGCCCGTGTCCCTGGAAGCCTGGAGAACTCCTTGGTCCGATTATGCCTTGATCGTGTTCGAGGAATTGGGCGAGACCTTGTCCGTGTCGGTTTTCTCGGCGGTCGTGCTCGGCTGGTTATTGATCCGAAAGCAAGCTGTCGCCGCGGCGCATTTCCTGGGAGCGCTGATTTTCGCGTTGGCGCTCGGAACGGTCTGCCGTTTCGTTGACGATAATCCGCTGATCGATAGTCATGTCCTGAACGGCGGCGCGGTGTACGGTTTTGCGGCTGTGTTGACCGCGGACAGCGCGACGCCGCGTTGGCGCTGGTTGATCTATTCCGGGGCGACTTTGCTGGTTATCAGTATTGCGTTCGCTCGCGTCTATGCCGATACGGGCGAGTTTCTCGCGGCTTGCTTTACTCTGTCGATGGTTCTGGTCTGGCTGGTCCTGCTGGGGGTGGCCTATCGGCGCCATCGGCACGGCGATGTACCGATCAGAGGCTTGATCGGGATCGTGATGGTTTCCCTAGTGGGCATCGGGGCGGTTGTTTGGTATAGCCACTCGCTGGAAGAGTTTTACTATCGGCGACCGCTTCTAAGCGTAAGCGAGGAGCACTGGCTCGAACAGGGCTGGCGGTTTTTGCCGGCCTACCGGGTGAAGACGATCGGCCGATCCGAGCAGGCGCTCAGTGTTCAATGGGCATCGTCGATCGATACTATCCGTTCGGATCTGGTTAAACTTGGCTGGCAAGAGCCGAAGCCTTTGACACCGACCCAGGCGCTGCACTTTCTGAATCCTCAGACCGGAATGGCGGACTTGCCGGTTTTACCTCACTTCAACCAGATCGATGTGGATACTCTTCGTATGATCAAGGCGACTTCCGACGGGCGGTGGTTGATCGTCCGTTTCTGGCCGAGCGGACAACAGTTGCAGCCGGGAGCCATCCCAATTTGGCTGGGAAGTGTCGCCTTCTTGGAGGAGCGTAATGTCTTCGGTATCCTGAAGTTGTCCGAAGAGGCAGTCGACGGTACGGACGCACTCAACATCTTGACCGATGATCTCTTGTCGCTTCGTCCGTTCGTGCTGAGAACGAGCGAGAACGATCAGGTCGTCGTGTTGCTTCCCCCTCGTAAATCTCGATGATCAGCTCTTTTTTCCGGGCAGCGTGGGCCGATGGATAACACACAGTGGGTGGCGGATATTGATAAGCTGCCGCCTTCTCTGATTCTGGCTGTCGGCATGCTTTTGGGACTGTCCGTCGGATGGCTGATAGCGTCTTTGCGCCACAGAGGACATCATCCGGAATTGTGCCGGCGATTGACTGAGGAGCAGGCGCAGAAAATTGCTGAATTGTCGGAAGAGCTGGCTGATCGCCAAGATCGAGTCTATTCGTTGAGCACGGGGCTGGCCGTCGCTGAAGAAAAAGCGGGACGCATCCCGCTACTGGAAAGCAGACTGGCCGAAACAAGCCAGCAGCTTACGGCCGCGCGGACGGAATGCGCCGAACTCAGGACGCGCCTCGAGAACGAAGAGAAAAACACCGAAGGAAAGCTGGCGCTGCTTCGTAACGCGGAAGTTCAACTGTTCACCCAGTTCGAAAATCTGGCGCAGAAAATACTCGAGGAAAAGACGCAGAAATTCACCGAACAGAACAAGAGCCAACTCGACGGCGTTTTGACGCCGTTTCGCGAACAACTCGGCGATTTCCGAAAGAAGGTGGACGAAATGCATCTCCACGACGCGAAGGACAGGGCATCCCTGCGCCAGGAGATCGAGAACCTTCGCTTGCAGACCCAGCGTATCAACCAGGAAGCGGTCAATCTGACTCGCGCGTTGAAAGGCGACAAAAAATTGCAAGGCGCCTGGGGGGAACTGATTCTGGAGCGGGTGTTGGAGCAGTCCGGCTTGCGCAAGGGCATCGAATACGAGACCCAAGGCGGTTATCGCGACGGCGAAAATCGCTTATTTCGACCCGATGTCATCGTGCACCTGCCGGAAGGCAAGGACATCATCATCGATTCCAAGGTCTCGCTGGTGGCTTACGACCGCTGCTGTTCCCTGGACGACGGACCGGAGCGGGAGTCGGCGGTGCGCGAGCATGTTCTGGCCGTGCGTAACCATATCAAAACCTTGGCGCAGAAAGATTATTCCGGCTTGAATGGACTGCGCTCTCTGGATTTTATTCTGCTGTTCATGCCGATCGAGTCGGCTTTCATGCTGGCCTTCCAGCACGACGACAAGCTGTTCTCGGATGCGTTCTCCAGCAATATCGTAGTGGTGACCCCGACCACCTTGCTGGCTACTTTACGTACCATAGAAAACATTTGGCGCTACGAGCGGCGGAATGAAAATGCGAAATTGATCGCGGACAAGGCGGGCTCGATTTACGACAAATTGCGCGGATTCGTGGAAGACTTGGAAAAATTGGGCGCCCAGCTCAGCAGCGTCCACAAGACTTATGACGACGCGATGAATAAACTTACCCGCGGGCGCGGCAATTTGATCCGGCAGGCGGAAAGTTTTGTGGAACTGGGCGCAAAAGTGAACAAACGGCTCCCAAAAAGTATTTTGGAGAAAGTCGATCTGGATGTCGAAGACGACATGTACGCCGCGCTAAAGCTGGAACTTCCGGCAATCGGGGAAACGAGCGAATCGTCCGAAGGATGATTGTACGGCTTGTTTTGAGCTGAACGGCTTGGATCGGCTTGAAGGAGGGGCTTTTCTTGCTCCTTCAGCGCTTCATCATGTCGAAGAACTCGGCGTTAGTCTTGGTGTCCTTCAGTTTGCCCAGCAGAAATTCACTCGCTGCCATTTCGTCCATCGGTTGCAGGATTTTGCGTAAAATCCAGCATTTTTGCAGTTCGTCCGCCGGAACGATGTATTCCTCGCGGCGGGTTCCGGACCGGTTGATATTGATGGCCGGATAAACGCGCTTCTCGGCGATTTTCCGCTCTAGGTGCAATTCCATATTGCCGGTACCCTTGAATTCTTCGTAGATCACTTCGTCCATGCGCGACCCGGTATCGACCAGCGCGGTGGCGATAATCGTGAGGCTGCCGCCTTCCTCGATATTCCGAGCGGCACCGAAAAATCGCTTGGGGCGCTCCAGGGCATTGGCGTCCACGCCGCCGGTCAACACCTTGCCGGAGGACGGGATCACTGTGTTGTAAGCACGGGCAAGGCGGGTGATAGAGTCGAGAAGGATGACGACATCGCGCTTGTGCTCGACTAGGCGCTTGGCTTTTTCCAGGACCATTTCCGCGACTTGCACGTGACGCGCCGGCGGTTCGTCGAAGGTGCTGGATACGACTTCGCCCTTGACGCTGCGCTGCATCTCGGTGACTTCTTCCGGCCGTTCATCGATCAGTAGGACGATCAGGTAGCATTCAGGATTCTTTTCGGCGACCGAGTGGGCGATGTTCTGGAGGATCATGGTCTTGCCGGCTTTCGGCGGCGACACGATCAAGCCGCGCTGCCCTTTGCCGATCGGTGCGACCAGGTCGATCACCCGAGCGGTCAAATCCTCGGTGGTTCCGTTGCCGATCTCCAGTTGCAGGCGTTCGACAGGAAATAAGGGAGTAAGGTTAGAGAATAAGATCTTGTGCTTGGCGTTTTCCGGCGGCTCATAGTTGATTTGCTCGACCTTGAGCATCGCGAAGTAGCGCTCGTTGTCCTTGGGTGGACGAATCTTTCCGGAAATCGTGTCTCCGGTTCGTAAGCTAAATCTACGAATCTGACTGGGCGAGACGTAAATATCATCGGGTCCGGCCAAAAAGGAGCTGTCGGCGGACCTCAGAAAGCCGAATCCGTCGCTCAGGATTTCCAATACCCCGTCGCCGTAGATATCTTCCCCGCTTTTAGCCTGTTTTTTCAGGATCGAAAAGATCAAATCCTGTTTGCGCGTTCGAGCAACGCCTTCGATGTCGAGTGATTCAGCGATTTCGATGAGTTCGGAAACGGGTTTGCGTTTAAGATCGGTCAGATTCATAGACGTTAGTGAAGAGCAGATGTAAATGATCTAAGGAATTGCGCTCGTATGAGAGACGAGCTTGGAGAGAACGGCCGGAAGTGGCCCGGTTAAGAGGACGACGTTAAGAGTTAAACCAAAGTTAGCACAGGCGTGCGAGGCCGTCTAGTCAGAATCGGCCCGCACATGCCGGATGCTCAAATATTGGCGTCAAGGAATGCAGCCAGTTGCGATTTGGCCAAGGCGCCCACCTTAGTGGCTTCCACTTCGCCGTTCTTAAACAAAATCAGCGTTGGAATTCCGCGTACGCCGTAGCGCTGGGGCGTTCCAGGATTGTCGTCGATATTGAGCTTGGCGATCGTCAGCTTACCTTCATAATCCCCAGCGACCTCCTCCAGAATAGGTGCAATCATCTTGCAGGGACCGCACCATTCAGCCCAGAAATCGACTAATACAGGGCCGCTCGCTTTGAGGACCTTGTCCTCGAATTCGGCATCGGTAACTTGAAGTATGCGTTCGCTCACAATGAACTCCTCACGGTCTCAACGGGGAAATTGGAAGGGACTGGGGCGCCAACGGCCAGTACGAATGGGAATGGTGCAGCTTTCCCTTGCGTACGTGCATTTCAGCTTAAACGAATGACAATTTCAAGCCCCATGGTTCCGTACGTAAATTGCCCTCGGTAAACACCAGAACTGGCTCGCGGACGGACAGGCGAATGGGGGCGACGGACTTGTTCCGGGGTTTGGCGCCGCGGTCGATTTCAGCTTGGAGGCATTAGTTCGCGAAAGTCCTCAATGGCGTCGAATTCGACGATGTTTCTTGGAGGTTGCCGGCTATCGGGCTTTTTCACGGCAATTACGTGCCGGATGCCAAATTGGCGGGCGGCGCGTAATACGGTCACGCTGTCGTCGACCAGTAGCGCCTGATCGGCCGAAAAGGGTTCTACGGCGCTAAGGGCTTTCCAAAAGCCGGGATGCTCCTTCGGAAATCCGAATGCATGCGAAGAGAAGATTTCGTCAAAAAAACCATGGAGGCAGGTTCGCTCCAACTTCAAACCCAAGCTTTTCGGATGTGCGTTGGTTACCAGCACCAAACGCTTTTCGGCTTTGCGCACGGCATCGAGGAAGTCGGTGACATGGGGTAGTATCGCTATCAGTCCCGCGAGTTCGGCTTTTAAGCCTACGATGTCCAGGCACAAACGATCAGTCCAGTAATCCAGGCAGTACCATTCGAGTCGTCCCTCGGTTTCCTTGAACCGGGGTGTCAATTCGGCTTTGGCTTCCGCGACCGAAAGTCCGTGCCGTTCGGCGTAACGCAGCGGAACGAATTCGAGCCAAAAGTGGTTATCAAAATTCAGGTCCAACAGCGTGCCGTCCATATCGAGAAACACGCTGCTAATGTTTCGCCAATCGATCATGGTTTAATATTTTACTCGGTTGCTTTCAGTCATTATCTTCGATTCCCTCCATTCAGCGTATCCAGTGAGTAGCTGCGGATTTCAAGCCATGCCCCTCAGAAAAGAACCCTCCCGCTTTCTCGAGACCGTAGTCGCTCTCGCCAAGGAGTCCGGGCGTCGTATCCTCGAGATCTACGGATCGGATTTCCGCGTCGGCGTAAAAGAAGATAGTTCGCCGCTCACCGCGGCCGATCTCGCTTCCCATCACTGTCTGGTCGAAGGGCTCGCGGCTTTGCGTCCGGCCTACCCGATCATTTCGGAAGAATCTAAAAGTTTGCCGTTCGAGGAGCGAAGCGACTGGGAGACCTTTTGGCTGATCGATCCTCTGGATGGTACCAAGGAGTTTATCAAGCGAAATGGCGAATTCACGGTTAACGTGGCCTTGATTCATCGTCACCAACCGGTGCTCGGCGTGGTGTATGCGCCGGCAAAAGATCTTTGCTACTTTGCATCCGAGGGATGCGGCGCTTACAAGCAGATCGACGATTCGCCCCCGCAAAACATCGAAGTGACGACGAGTGCTCACTATCCGCTGAGAGTGGTCGGTAGTCGCTCGCACCAGACTGAGGAATTGTCGGTCTACGTCACTCGATTGGGCGAGCATGAACTGATGTCGATCGGCAGTTCGCTGAAACTCTGCTGGGTGGCGGAAGGCGCGGCGGATCTTTATCCCCGTATCGGTCTGACCTCGGAATGGGATACCGCGGCGGCGCATTGCATAGTGAAGGAAGCCGGCGGCGAGGTGACCGACTTGCGCGGACAGCCGTTGCGCTACAACACCAAGCCATCGCTGCTCAATCCTTATTTTCTCGTGTTTGGTGACAAATCCAGGGATTGGTGCAGATACGCGGACGGAATTGCGGGATAACGGCGTGGTTTCGGTAATCGTCACCTGGATCGGGCGTCGGAGCGGACGCCTTCAGGAAATCCTTGACGAGAACCGTGAAGCGCCGGAATAGCCTTACATAGTCTCCGGCTTCTTCCTCGGAAAGATAACTGCGGAAACGAGCCCGCAGCAGCACCCCGTCGAGCTCGTTCAGGAGCTTGGAGGAGTCCGCCAGCTCGTAGCCCCTTTCCATCCCCAGCGCTTTAGAGCATTTTCCGGTTTTGGTGGAGCACCTCCCCAGTCTGTTGTAGGTCGGGAATCCTTTCCCGACATTAACGGTTCGGCAAGCGGGGTCGTCGGCAAAGGATTGCCGACCTACCACCGCTCATTGTGTGGGGCGGCTTCCCCATCCCTGCGCCGCTATATGGCGGTGAAAGCCGCCTTATAAAGCTCAGCCGGATCCCCTTTCGGCGAAACCGCGGCAACCAAAATACCGGGATCCAAGACGCGGCCCGAAGTATTTACCGTATCCTACACGGCCTCTCTCTTTCTATCCGCATTGAGCCATGCCTTCGGCACGGATTGGTTCGGGACAAGCGCGTAGCGGGGGACGAGATCAGATGTCTTGATACATTTGAACCGGCATCAAATTCAGCCGGGGCTCGCTGACGCGAAGAACAGTGCTCAGTCCTTGCCCCCGGTTCACCCGGATGGGAAGACGGCCCAAGCAAAGCTCGCCCATGCGTAAGCTAAAGCGTACAAAAAAACAGCCAAAGACTACAGGCGAATAGGCGCGGGTTTGGTAATAATGTCACAAATCTGTGACAGGATTGAGGGGGTATTACTAAGGACAGAATCCCTGGTGTTGTCACCGTGTGGAACGCTGAATGGTCACTGCCCAATGGAGCAGGCTTCTTCGGGTCCAATCCGGTTTGAACACCCAGGACCTGCACTTTCGTAACGACCCATCCCTGCTGCCACAGTGGCGAAAACGCGTTTTGGATCTAACGGGAGGCTGGTGGTCGTAAGCCCAGGCTACCGAGCGTTTAGCCATTTGCAACGAGTTCTACTGGGAATTCACCGATCCGGTGCCGGTCACTGAGGAGAGTAGCGGCGTGAATTTGAAAAGAGGATTAACTGAATTGTGGAGCGGATCAGCTTCGGTTCACCCTACGCAAGACAGAAAATATGATGCCGCCAAACTTTCACCTGTCGCCTGCTGGCTGTTACTGAGTGTTCTATTAACCGGATGCGGGAATGAGACCATGACCCTGGAAGAAGCCAAACATCAACACTATGCGGTCCGGGTAGAGAACGTCGATTTTAACGTGCCGTTGCTTTACCACCCGCTCGAAGGTTCACGGGTGAAAGGATGGACACCGCCCAAGCCGGAGCGTGAGACGATCGATGCCATTCGCATCGTTGCCTTGTTGCCCGACTTGGATTTTTACAACGAAAAGACCGCCAAGGAATTCAAAGTCTTGGGATACGGTAAAAAAAGTGCGCATCTTAATGAGCCACTACCGGGTTAATTGGCCGTATTACTTTGCCGGTGCCTATCAGCGCCTGATCAAACTGCCTGAGCATCCGCTGGTGCCAGGCATGTTCCATTACCGCGATCCTTTATCGGATATGAACGATATTTTTATGAGCCATGATCAGCCCGTTCGCGAACTGATGAGAATCCGGTGCGATAATCCCGAACTGGATCCTCATCCGGTCCCATCCCCGACTTGTACCGTGACAACCTTGTATCGAAATCAGTTTCAGCTCGAATACCACTTTGCACTGGAATACCTAAGGGACTGGCGCGACATCGACCGCAAGCTGAAGGCGTTGTTCGACCGGTTCGCGCAGTCCGCAAGACTTAATCCCATTTTTTGGCGCCGAAATTTGTGATGCTGAAGTTTCTTCTATGAAAACATACGCTGATGCTCTTATATCGCCTACATTACATAGGCGGTTACTGATTGGCTCGTGCAATGGAACTATGACCCTTGCAATATTTTTCATTTTGGGAGTTGATAAAAGCCTTGCTGATACCCTTGGCAAGCTATTTGGTATAGATGTAGCCACCAGTTATTGGCTCGTATATTTGTTGGGCTCTATTTGTGTACTTCTAACAAATTTATATTTTACATGGTCAGAGATCCACGGCTGCTCATTGGATCCCAATGATTTGGGGCGTGTAAGACACTTTATTTTTCAGGATCGGCCAGTCTATAACTTTACAACCAGAAGAAAAGAGATGACAAAAATCCCTAGGTATGTATTTGTTTTTATAGGGTTTTTGTTCTTATTCGGTATTTGGCATGCTGTTGATGTTCTAGTGTTTTCTCCGTTGGATAGATTGGTTGCCGACGGTGCTAATAAATATATTTTTAAATTTGATTCTGGAACAATTTATTCTTTATTCATATTTAGTGCTTTTCCATCTTATATATTCCTGTTGATGATGATATTGTCTTCACGAATCATGTCTAATTTTAAACAGTGGATGAGGTAATTGTAATGGCTGAAACAAATAATTCGGATTCCACCTATAGTTCCGCGATTGGTGCTGCCACGGGATATATCAGTGGCGCAATGAATTCAGCACATTTTCAACAAGCATTGGACATAGCAAAGGCGCATGGTATTCCGCTTGCTGGAAGTGGAATTAATGCTGCGGGGAATTTTGTTTCTGCTCAGTTTGCTTTTGTTGCGATTCTATCGGCTGGTCTGACAAATGGAGCAAACGGTGTCTCGAATGCTTCATTTAGTGCGGCAATGGGAGCGTTAGCCGGCGCGGCTTGGGGACCAGCTGCAGGAACGGCTGTCGGAAGTGCATATGGCAGTTTGCTAGACTACATTTCGAATAAAACTCACGAATATGATGTTGGTGGCCAAATTTATGATTTGGAGCAAATGCTCAAAGATCCAGAGTTTTGGGATCTTGTTGAGCAACATGCCGAAGATCTTTTCAAGCCACTTCTCGATCCGTTAACCGAACTCGGTCACTGGCTTGGCCAAAACCTCCCGACCCCTTACGATATCCAACAATGGGTTAACGATATCCAACAACAGGTTAACGACCTCTTCAACGCCGCCCGCGGCTGGGTACAACCCTACTACGATCCCTTAGCCCTGGACCTTGACGGTGACGGCATCGAGACGGTGGGGGTTGCCGGTTCCGGCACGGTGCTGTTCGACCATGACGGCGATGGGCTGAAACAGGGCACCGGCTGGGTCAAATCCGATGACGGGCTGCTGGTCCTGGACCGGAACGGCAACGGGGTCATCGATAACGGCGCCGAACTGTTCGGCGTGGATACCGTATTGTCCGACGGCCAGAAGGCGACGGACGGTTTTGCCGCCCTGCGCGACCTGGATGCCAACGCCGACGGTGTTTTCGATGCTGCCGACGGCCAGTTTGCCAACGTTCGCGTGTGGCGCGATCTCAATCAGGACGGCGTGAGTCAGGCGGGCGAATTGAAGAACTTGGCCGAGCTCGGCATCGCCTCAATCAGCCTGAATGCCACGAGTACGAACACCAATCTTGGCAACGGCAATACCGTCACCCACAGCGCAAGCTTCACCCGTGCCGACGGCAGCACCGGCACAGCGGGCAACCTGAATTTCGCTCAGAATGCCTTTTATCGGGAATTCACCGATTCGGTGCAGATCACCGACGCCACCCGATCGCTGCCGGACATGGCGGGTTCGGGACTGGTGCGGGATCTTAGGGAAGCCGCGAGCCTCTCCAGCGAAGTTGCGGCGACGCTGTCGGCGATGACGACTGACACCACCCGAGCCCAGTTCATTGCGCATGCGAACACCTTGATCGACCAATGGGCGGCGACTTCGACCCTGCAGAATTCCTACGACCTCGCGACCCAACAAAATCTCGATCTGACCTTCCTGCCGCCTGGGGTTACGGCGGAAGAAGCGTATTTCGTCCTGCATGAAGATGACTTTGGCGGTCTTGATACCGGTACTCCAACCCTCGTAATCAGCGATGAGCGTAAGGCCGAAATCCGGGCCCAAATCGCCGAGATCGAACATCTGATCAAGGTGCTGGAGCCGTTCAACGGGCAAAACTTCCTCCAGTTCACCGATGGCCAGGCCACGGACACCACCGTGGGGGTTGTCGCGTGGATCGACGGTGGGTCGGGCGGCAGTTCGATCGGCTGGGCACCGGTCCCCGGCGGCCGCACGCCGGTTTTCGGTAGGTTCGAGCAAGGCAGGTTGGATCTCCTTAGGCAAAGTTACGAGGCACTGAAACAATCGGTGTATCAGGGTCTGGCCTTGCAGACCTGGCTCAAGCCCTATCTCGATGCGGCCAGTTTCACGGTCACCGAGACCGGATTGGCCCTGGACTTCAGTGCCCTGAATGCCCGGCTCGACACGCTCTATCAAACCGATGCCGGTAACGCCCTCACCGATCTGATCGAACTCAACCGCTACGCCGGCGACGGCTTAAGGAATTCGGGCTGGACCGGGCTCGAAACGCTGCGGACTTGGGTAGAGGGCGCGGTCGGCAATGCGGGGCTTGAAGCCATACTCCAGGACCTTCATGTGGCCCGGGGTAGTGGCAACTTCGCCGGCACGGCCACGGGCGATATCCTGTTCGGTGCGAGTGGCAATGATACAGTGAAGGGGGAAGCCGGCGACGACACGCTCGATGGCGGGGCGGGGAACGACACTCTCTATGGCGGCGCCGGCGCCGACACCCTGCTGGGCGGGGACGGCAACGATTATCTCTACGGCGACGCCGGGGATGACGTCTTGGAGGGCGGGGCGGGCACCGACTATCTCTCGGGCGGGCTGGGCAGCGACACCTACCGGTTCGGTTTGGGCGACGGCCAGGACACGATCGCTTCGATCAACGACACCACGACGGGCAAGCTCGACGTGCTGCAGTTCAAGGACGGGGTGGCGGCCAGCGACGTGCGGTTGAGCACCTCGGGCGACTCGCTGGTGATCAAGCTGGCGGGCACCACCGATCAGATCACGGTGCAGAACTTCCTGTACCAGGACGATCCCAGCAACGCCTACAACCCGCTGCAGCAGATCACGTTCGCCGACGGCACGACCTGGGGTTTGGCCGACATCCAGGCCAAGCTGTACGCGGGCACGGACAACGCGGAGACGCTCAGCGGCACCGTGAATGCCGACACCATCGCCGGCCAGGGCGGCGCGGACTACCTGTACGGCAAGGCGGGCGACGACACGCTCGATGGCGGGGCGGGCAACGACACTCTCTATGGCGGCGCCGGCGCCGACACCCTGCTGGGCGGGGCGGGCAACGATTATCTCTACGGCGACGCCGGGGATGACGTCTTGGAGGGCGGCGCGGGCACCGACTATCTCTCGGGCGGGCTGGGCAGCGACACCTACCGGTTCGGTTTGGGCGACGGCCAGGACACGATCGCTTCGATCAACGACACCACGACGGGCAAGCTCGACGTGCTGCAGTTCAAGGACGGGGTGGCGGCCAGCGACGTGCGGTTGAGCACCTCGGGCGACTCGCTGGTGATCAAGCTGGCGGGCACCACCGATCAGATCACGGTGCAGAACTTCCTGTACCAGGACGATCCCAGCAACGCCTACAACCCGCTGCAGCAGATCACGTTCGCCGACGGCACGACCTGGGGTTTGGCCGACATCCAGGCCAAGCTGTACGCGGGCACGGACAACGCGGAGACGCTCAGCGGCACCGTGAATGCCGACACCATCGCCGGCCAGGGCGGCGCGGACTACCTGTACGGCAAGGCGGGCGACGACACGCTCGATGGCGGGGCGGGCAACGACACTCTCTATGGCGGCGCCGGCGCCGACACCCTGCTGGGCGGGGCGGGCAACGATTATCTCTACGGCGACGCCGGGGATGACGTCTTGGAGGGCGGCGCGGGCACCGACTATCTGTCGGGCGGGCTGGGCAACGACACCTACCGGTTCGGTTTGGGCGACGGCCAAGATACGATCAGCGATTACGAATCCTCGGCTAATACGGATCAACTGCTGTTCGGCGCGGACATCGCTATCGATCAACTCTGGTTCCGCCACGTGGGGTCAAATCTCGAAGTCAGCGTGATCGGCACTGACGACAAGGCCACCATTTCCAATTGGTACTCCGGAGCGGCCTATCATATCGAGCAGTTCCAGACGGCGGACGGTCGAACCTTGCTGGATAGCCAAGTAGAAAATCTCGTCACGGCGATGGCGGCCTTTGCCCCGCCTTCGGCGGGCCAAACCACGCTGCCGCAGAACTACCAAGATGCCCTCAATTCGGTGATTGCCGCCAACTGGCAGTAAGTCGAAAGGAACGCATGGCCTTCGCCGTCTGGCGGTGAAGGCCATTCTTTCGAGTGACTTAGAGCCTATCCGGGTAGGTCCCAAAAACCCTTCGACAGGCTCAGGGCGAACGGCCTACCGGGATAGGCTCTTAGTGACTGTTGAATACGGCTAAACCACTCCGTCTTACCAGTATTCAATAACGCGAATATAGCTATCCTTAATTTTTGAACTTCGGTGTTATTTGCGGAAACGCTAGAAAATCGACATGGCTCCCTTTGAGCCCAAACATGCAAAAAGAAGAAGAAAAATCCACGCCAAAGGTGCCGGACACGGGTTTGGCCTGTCTTGTGATGTTGGCCCGTTTTCACGGGATCGGGGCCGATCCGGAACAATTGAGGCATCGGTTCGGGGAAGGAAGTCGTCCATTCGGCATCACCGAACTGTTGCTCGCCGCTAAGCAACTGGGGCTCAAAGCCAAGCGCGTGAAGACGGATGCCTCGCGCTTGGCCAACACGCCGCTGCCGGCGCTCGCGATCGGGCAGGAGGGCGAGTTCTTCATCCTCGCGCGGAGTGACAACGAGAAAGTCCTGATCCACGATCCCCGGGCCGAACGGCCGGAGATCATCGCTCGAGACGATCTCGAATCGCGCTGGACGGGGGCCTTGATCCTCTTCACCTCGAGGGCCTCCCTGGCCGGCGAGCTGTCCAAATTCGACTTCACCTGGTTTATTCCAGCGGTGGTCAAATACCGGAAGCTGCTGGGTGAAGTCCTGCTGGTGTCCTTCGTCCTGCAACTGTTCGCCCTGGTGACGCCGCTCTTCTTCCAGGTGGTCATGGACAAGGTACTGGTACACCGAGGCCTGACGACCCTGGACGTGATCGTCGTCGGTCTTCTGATCGTCTCGATTTTCGAGGTGGTCTTGAGCGGCCTGCGCAGCTATGTGTTCGCCCATACCACGAGCCGTATCGATGTCGAACTCGGGGCTCGGCTATTCCGGCACCTTTTGAATCTGCCCCTCGCGTATTTCCAGGCTCGGCGGGTCGGGGATTCGGTCGCGCGGGTGCGGGAGCTGGAACATATCCGCGCATTCTTGACCGGCAATGCCGTGACGCTGGTGCTGGATGTTGTGTTCGCGGTCGTGTTCGTCGCGGTCATGCTGTACTACAGCGGCTGGCTCACCCTGGTGGTAGTGGCCTCCTTGCCGCTGTACGCCCTGCTTTCCCTGCTGGTGACGCCGCTGCTTCGGGCGAGACTTCATGAGAAATTCAATCGCGGTGCCGAAAATCAGGCGTTGCTGGTGGAGGCGATCGCCGGCATCGACACCTTGAAGGCCTTGGCGGTGGAACCGCAGATGACCCGCCGCTGGGACCGGCAACTGGCGGCGTATGTCTCGGCCAGCTTCAGGACTGCGACCCTGGCCACGGTCGCCCACGAGGGGGTTTCGCTGATCGGGAAGCTGGTGACGGCGGCCACCTTGTGGCTGGGGGCGCGGCTGGTGATCGAGGGCGAGTTGACCGTCGGCCAGCTCGTCGCCTTCAACATGCTGGCCGGACGGGTGTCGCAACCCATCATGCGGCTGGCCCAACTGTGGACGGACTTTCAGCAAACCGGCATCTCGGTCCAACGGCTGGGCGATATCCTCAATACCCGTACCGAACTGTCGTCCGGCAACCGCTCGACCTTGCCGCCGTTGCAGGGGCAAATCGAATTCGACCGGGTGTCCTTCCGCTATCGGCCCGACGGTCCGGAAGTGCTGCGGGAGGTGAGCCTTTCGATTCCGCCGGGACAGGTCATCGGCATCGTCGGCCGCTCCGGGTCCGGCAAGAGCACTTTAACCAAGCTCGTCCAGCGCCTTTACGTGCCCGAACGGGGCCGCATCCTGGTCGACGGCATGGACCTGGCGCTGGCCGATCCGTCTTCCTTGCGCCGTCAGATCGGCGTCGTCTTGCAGGAGAACGTCCTTTTCAACGCCACGATTCGGGAGAATATTGCACTGGCCGATCCTGGCATGCCCGTGGAAGCGGTGATCGGAGCGGCGAAACTGGCAGGCGCGCACGACTTTATCCTGGAATTGCCCGAAGGCTACGACACGGTCGTGGGTGAGCACGGCGCGACATTATCGGGCGGCCAGCGCCAGCGGATCGCCATCGCCCGCGCCCTCGTCGCGAATCCCCGCATCCTCATTTTCGACGAGGCCACCAGTGCGCTGGATTACGAATCGGAGCGGATCATTCAGAACAATATGAAGGCGATCTGCCAGGGACGAACCGTCATCATCATCGCCCATCGCCTGTCCGCCGTGCGCCAGGCCCACCGCATCCTGGTCCTCGACCGCGGCCAGCTCGTGGAAGAGGGCACTCATGACGAACTGCTAACTCACCAGGCCGGGCACTATGCCCGGCTCTACCGCCTGCAGCAGGCTTAACCCGTGATACGACTCCACGCTGCGACCGATTTGATCCGGCGCTACGGACGGGTATTCCGCCAGGCCTGGGCGGAGCGCCAACGGCTCGATCCGCCGCAACGGCTTCCCCACGAGGCCGAATTCCTGCCGGCGGCGTTGGCCTTGCAGGAAACGCCGGTGTCCCCGGCCCCCCGTGTTCTGATGTGGCTGATCATGACCTTCGCGGCGACGGCGCTGCTATGGTCCATCATCGGACAGGTCGACATGGTAGCGAGCGCCGAGGGCAAGATCATCCCGAATGATCGCACCAAGATCATTCAGCCCATGGAGACGGCGAAGGTGACGGCGATCCATGTCCGGGACGGTCAGAGCGTCAAGGCCGGCGAGGTATTGATCGAATTGGATCCCACCATGGCGCAGGCCGATATCGACCGCATCGCCAACGATCTGCTGACGGCGCGGTTGGACGCGGCCCGCGCCAAAGCCCTGCTCGAGGCCATCGCGAGTGACCGGCTGACCCCGGTTCAGATCGAAGGGCTGGATGCAACTCGGCTGGCGGCCGAGCGGCGCCTTCTGGAAGGACAGTACCTCGAATATCGCGCCAAGCTCAAGCAGTTGGAGGCCGAGATCGTCCGGCGAACGGCCGAGGAGCGCGCCACTCGTGAACTCGTGCGGAAACTGGAACAGACCCTGCCGATCACGCGGGAGCGGGCGGAAGATTACCGGGGACTGCGAGACAAGAACTTCGTCTCCAAGCACGCTTATCTCGAACTGGAACAGGCGCGGATCGAACAGGAGCGGGACTTGGCCGCGCAGCAAGCCAAACTGGCGGAAATTCACGCCGCCCTCGCCGAGAGCCGGCAGCAGCGGGAAGCGCTCATCGCCGAAACGCGCCGTCTGACCTTGGATAAGCTGCACGACGCGGAACAGCAGGCGGCCACTCAGGCCCAGGAACTCATCAAGGCGGAAAGCCGCGGTCGCTTCATGACCCTCACGGCGCCGGTGGATGGGGCCGTGCAGCAACTGGCGGTGCATACCGTGGGCGGCGTCGTCACGCCGGCCCAGCCACTCCTCGTTATCGTGCCCAGGGACAATCCGCTCGAGGTGGAAGCGTTTCTCCAGAACAAGGACATCGGTTTCGTCAATGCCGGGCAGGAGGCCGAAGTCAAGATCGAGACGTTTCCGTTCACCAAGTACGGCACGATCCCGGCACAGGTCATCCAGGTGTCCAACGATGCCATTCAAGACGAGAAGCGGGGGCTGATCTATGCCGCGCGAGTGGCCTTGTCGCGCGCCACGATGTTGGTGGAGGAGAAGACGGTGAATCTGACCCCCGGTATGGCGGTGACCGTGGAGATCAAAACGGGCAAACGTCGCTTGATCGAGTATTTCCTGAGTCCGTTATTGCAATACAAGGACGAGAGTCTCCGGGAACGATAGGGTTTCATGCCAGGATCGAACGAACGCCGCCCGGCGCGGCTTGACGGAATATGTGAATCCGAGTACCGTTATCGGCTATTTCTATTTTGTTGTCTCGACTGAAACGGGCGTTTCCAGAACGCCTGATTCTTTTTTAGGGGTGTTAAAACCGTGGAGCTGAGCGGCGCGGAAATCCTAGTCCAAAGTCTTAAGGACGAGGGGGTTGAATATATTTTTGGTTACCCCGGCGGGGCCGTATTGCATATTTACGATGCTCTGTTCAATCAGGAGAATGTAAAGCATATCCTGGTGCGCCACGAACAGGGCGCGACCCATGCCGCGGATGGATACGCGCGCTCGACCGGCAAGCCCGGCGTGGTGCTGGTGACTTCCGGCCCCGGAGCCACCAATGCAGTCACCGGTATCGCGACGGCCTACATGGATTCGATTCCGATGGTAATCATCACCGGCCAAGTGCCCTTGCCGGTCATCGGCAGCGATGCCTTCCAGGAGTGCGACACTATCGGCATCACCCGGCCCTGTGTAAAGCACAACTTCCTGGTCAAGGACGTGCACAAGCTGGCGGAAACCATCAAAAAGGCGTTCTACATCGCTACCACCGGTCGGCCCGGTCCCGTTGTGGTGGATGTTCCGAAAGACGTTACCGACCCCAATATCAAGATTCCGTACGAGTACCCGCGCTCGGTTTCGATCCGCTCCTACAACCCGCAAGTCAAGGGGCACCGGTGGCAGATCAAGAAAGCGGTCGATCTCTTGCTCTCGGCCAAGCGGCCGATGATCTATTCGGGAGGCGGCGTCATTCTGGGCAATGCCTCCGAACAGCTGACGGAAATCACCCGCATGCTCGGGTTCCCCATCACGAATACCTTGATGGGCCTGGGAGCCTATCCGGCCACCGATCGGCAGTTTCTCGGCATGCTGGGCATGCACGGGACTTACGAGGCGAATATGGCCATGCACGAATGCGACGCGCTGTTTGCCGTCGGAGCGCGGTTCGACGACCGAGTGACCGGCAAGCTTGCTCAGTTTTGCCCGCATGCGAAGATTATTCACATCGATATCGATCCGGCGTCTATCTCGAAGACGGTGCGCGTCGATGTTCCCATCGTAGGGGAAGTCGGCCCGGTTCTCGAAGACATGATCGAGATGCTGCGGAGCAGCGATAAACGGCCCGACCAGGTTTCCCTTGCCTCATGGTGGGAGCAGATCGCCCGCTGGCAATCCTTGGACTGCTTGCGTTACGACCGGAACAGCCCGCTGATCAAACCGCAACATGTCATCGAGCAGTTGTACGAGGTCACCAAGGGCGATGCGTTCGTCACGTCCGATGTCGGACAGCACCAGATGTGGACGGCTCAGTTCTACAAATTCGACAAGCCGCGCCGCTGGATCAACTCGGGCGGACTCGGCACCATGGGGTTCGGTTTGCCGGCGGCCATTGGCGCCAAGCTGGCTCACCCCGATGCGGACGTGGCCTGCGTAACCGGGGAGGCGAGCATTCAGATGTGCATCCAGGAGTTGGCTACGGCCCTGCAATACCGCACGCCCATCAAAATCGTGAATCTCAATAACGGTTACATGGGCATGGTCCGCCAGTGGCAGGAGTTTACCTACGAAAGCCGCTACTCGCACTCCTACTTGGAGACCATCCCCGATTTCGTCAAGCTGGCCGAAGCTTACGGCCATATCGGCATGCGCATCGAAAAGCCGGCCGACGTGCGCCCGGCACTGGAGGAGGCGTTCAAGCTGAAGGATCGTACTGTATTCATGAACTACCTGACCGATCCGACCGAGAACGTATATCCCATGATCGAGGCCGGCAAGGCCCACCATGAGATGCGCCTCGCTCCCGGCGTCACCATCGAGAGGGAGCTTGCCTGATGCGCCACATCATTTCCATTTTGATGGAGAACGAATCGGGGGCGTTGTCGCGGGTGGCGGGGCTTTTTTCCGCGCGCGGATACAACATCGAGTCGTTGACCGTGGCGCCCACGGAGGATGCGTCGTTGTCGCGAATGACGCTGGTTACCACCGGCAGCGACGAGATCATCGAGCAGATTACCAAGCAGCTCAACAAGCTGATCGATGTGGTCAAACTCATCGATATTTCGGAATCTTCCCACATCGAACGCGAATTGATGATGGTGAAAGTGCGTGCCGTCGACAGGGCGCGGGAGGAAATCATTCGCCTGACCGATATCTTTCGCGGAAAAATCATCGATGTTACGCCGGTGAGCTACGTCATCGAGGTTACCGGCGAAAAATCCAAGCTGGACGCGTTTCTCCAGACGCTCGATCAGGAGGCCATCATCGAGGTCGTGCGCTCCGGCACGACGGGCATTCTGCGCGGCGACCGCGGGCTTCACGTCTAGACGCTGTTGCACGACGAATTAATCAGCCAAAACTAGAAATCAAGAGGACCATTCATGCAGGTTTATTACGATAAAGATGCCGATCTTTCCGTCATTCGGAACAAGAAGGTCGCCATTATCGGCTATGGCTCGCAAGGCCATGCCCATGCCAACAACCTGAAAGATTCCGGCGTTTCGGTCATCGTCGCTCTGCGCCCGGGCTCGGCTTCCGCGGTGAAGGCCGAGAACGCGGGGCTGACCGTCATGTCGGTGGAAGAGGCCGTGAAGCAGGCCGATGTCATCATGGTGCTGGCTCCGGACGAACACCAGGCGAAACTCTATTCCGAGCAAATCGAGCCGAACATCAAGCAAGGTGCGGCGTTGGCGTTCGCCCACGGGTTCAACATCCATTTCGAACAGGTCCAGCCGCGCGCCGATCTAGACGTGATCATGATCGCGCCGAAAGGCCCCGGCCACCTGGTGCGTTCGACATACACCCAGGGCGGCGGCGTACCCTCCCTGATCGCGGTTTATCAGAACGCTTCGGGACAGGCCAAGGAAATCGCCTTGTCCTATGCCTCTGCAAACGGCGGCGGACGCGCCGGCATCATCGAAACGACCTTCCGCGAAGAGACCGAAACCGACCTGTTCGGTGAACAGGCCGTATTGTGCGGCGGCGCGACGGCACTCGTGCAGGCCGGGTTCGAGACCTTGGTGGAAGCCGGCTACGCTCCCGAAATGGCATACTTCGAGTGCTTGCACGAGCTGAAGCTGATCGTCGATTTGATGTATGAAGGCGGCATCGCCAACATGCGCTATTCCATTTCCAATACCGCCGAATACGGCGACCTGACCCGCGGGCCACGTGTCGTCACGGAGGAGACGAAAAAGGAGATGAAGAAGATTCTCGGCGAAATTCAGCGCGGCGAGTTTGCCCGCGAATTCATTCTGGAGAATCAGGCCGGTTGCGCCACGCTGAAGGCCAAGCGGCGTCTGGGTCGCGAGCACCAAATCGAACAGGTCGGTGCGAAGTTGCGAGACATGATGCCTTGGATCAAAGCCAACAAAATCGTCGATAAAAGCAAGAACTGATTCTTGCTTTCGGCCGGGCACGAGCCAATCGGTTCGTGCTCGACCCGCCGAACTGGCGGCGGGCTATGTTAAGCTAGCCCGCATTATCGGTTGATTCAACTTAAAGCGGGACTATGGAAGAACAAATTCCCCCTGCGAGGCGTCGGCGCGGCATCTATCTCTTGCCGAACTTGTTCACGACAGCAGCGCTTTTCGCCGGTTTCTACGCCATCACCGCCGCCTTTAACGGGCGCTTCGAAGTGGCTGCCGTCGCCATCTTCATTGCCATGATTCTGGACGGTCTCGACGGACGGGTGGCGCGCCTCACCAATACGCAGAGCGCCTTCGGGGCCGAATACGACAGCATGGCCGACATGATTTCCTTCGGTGCCGCTCCCGCCTTGGTTGCCTACATCTGGTCGCTGACGACGCTGGGCAAGATCGGATGGGTTGCCGCTTTCGTGCACGCCGCCGGTGCAGCGCTTCGCTTGGCCCGCTTCAATACCCAGATCGCAACCGCGGACAAACGGTATTTTCAAGGTTTGCCGAGTCCTTCCGCCGCCGCGATTTTGGCCGGCTTTATCTGGTTTAGCGAAACCTACGGTCTGACCGGCGAGTCCATGCGCTATGTCTCGCTCGGACTAGCCTTGATGACCGGGCTCCTGATGGTCAGCAACTTCCGTTACTACAGCTTCAAGGACGTGGATCTCCGCGGACGGGTGCCGTTCATGTGGGCTATCCTCGTGATGCTGGTATTCGCCTTCATTTTTACCAATCCGCCCCTGATGCTGTTTGTCATGTTTACGGCTTACGCTGTTTCGGGGCCGGTATTGACCTTGCTCGGGCGACGTAAAATGCGGAGCGAGCGCCGAACCTGAGAAGGGACGGGGAATCTGCTGACATTAAAGTCCTTCGTCGTAAGGCGAAAGTATTCCTCACCATGGCGCTTGTACGGTATTCGGATGAGTAATATAGTTGCTCGAAAGGCAGTCACAAATCCATGCATTCAATCGCCAACCTACAACGCTGGAAATCCGACCGACTCATCGGCCGGGTCGGCGCTGTCTGCCGCTCTGAATTCCTCGACCTTCTGCGTTTTCGTCTCCTGCCCTGAGGGGCAGTAGACTTGACGCATTCCAAAATCCTAAGCGCGAACATAAATGCAGGGGCCTCTTGAAGAGAGGCCGCGAGAGATAGACGAGGTTTTATCATGAGCGACAAACTCATCATTTTCGATACGACGCTGCGGGACGGCGAGCAAAGTCCCGGCGCTTCGATGACGCGGGACGAAAAGGTGCGCATCGCCAAGGCGCTCGAGCGTCTGCGGGTGGATGTGATCGAGGCCGGTTTTCCGGCGGCGAGTCCCGGCGATTTCGAATCGGTGCAAGCTGTGGCTCGGGCGGTCAAGGAAAGCACGGTATGCGGTTTGGCGCGGGCTTTGGATAGGGACATCGACCGTGCGGGCGAGGCGCTCAAGGAGGCCAATCGGGCGCGTATTCACACGTTTATCGCGACTTCGCCGATTCATATGCAGAGAAAGCTGCGCATGGAGCCCGATCAGGTGATCGAGTATGCCGTGAAGGCTGTAAAAAGGGCGAGGCAGTATACGGATGATGTCGAGTTTTCGCCGGAAGACGCCGGACGTTCGGAAGAAGATTTTCTGTGTCGAATACTCGAGGCGGTTATCGATGCGGGCGCGAAAACCTTGAATATCCCCGATACCGTCGGTTACAGCGTGCCGGAGCAATTCGGCGCCACCATCCGGCGTTTGAGAGAACGTATTCCCAACTCCGATAAAGCCATTTTTTCGGTGCATTGCCACAACGATCTGGGGTTGGCGGTTGCGAATTCATTATCCGCCGTCATGAACGGCGCGCGGCAGGTCGAATGTACGATCAACGGCTTGGGCGAACGGGCCGGCAATGCCGCGCTGGAGGAGATCGTCATGGCGGTCAAGACCCGTAAAGACGTGTTTCCCTGCCGAGTCGAGATCGACACCCGCGAAATCGTTGCGTGTTCCAAACTTGTCTCGAATATCACCGGTTTTCCGGTGCAGCCCAACAAGGCCATCGTTGGGGCCAATGCGTTTGCGCACGAGTCCGGCATTCATCAGGACGGGGTTTTGAAGAGCCGCGAGACCTACGAAATCATGAGCGCGGAGGAAGTCGGCTGGACTGCAAACCGGATGGTGCTGGGCAAGCATTCGGGCCGCAACGCTTTTCGGACGCGCATGCAGGAACTGGGGATAGAGTTCGGAACCGAGGCGGAATTGAATGACGCATTCCAGCGTTTCAAGGACTTGGCTGACAAAAAGCACGAAATCTTCGACGAAGACCTGCAGGCTTTGATCACGGAAGCGGGCGTCGAGGCGGAGGACGAGCGGGTTAAGCTTGTCGCGCTCAAGGTATGCTCCGAAACGGGCGAGGTTCCTTGCGCGCGAGTGTCGCTCAAGGTCGAAAACGAAGAAGTGAGCGGCACCGCCCAGGGCAGCGGCGCTGTCGACGCGAGCTTCAAGGCCATCGAATCCGTAGTCCATACCGATTCCACCTTGTTGCTGTATTCGGTCAATAACATCACCACCGGCACCGACGCTCAGGGCGAAGTGACGGTTCGCCTGGAAAAGGGCGGGCGCATCGTCAACGGCCAGGGCGCGGATACCGATATCGTGATCGCTTCGGCCAAGGCCTACATCAATGCGGTCAACAAACTCCTGGCGCCGCGGCAACGCATGCATCCTCAAGTGGCGGGAGACGTTTGATAATGCCCGAGTTTTGCGAAGAGGCGGTCTAAGAACGGTTCCGGCCTATGCCTCGCGATGAACGACGCCTGGATTATCTCCATTCGATGGGTATCCAAGTTTGGGTACCCCGGCGGCGTGCCGCGTTCGAGGCTGCCGAAAATCCGGACCGACCCCAGGCTACGCCGGATGGCTTGAGTGAGAGCCTAAGCGCAGTGAATTCGCCTCCGATCGATGCTGTGTCTTCGGGTTGTCTGCCGGATTGGGCGGATTTGGAGGCCCGCGTAGCGGGATGTACCGCCTGTCCGCTACACCAAGGCCGTACTCAGACCGTTTTCGGCGTCGGCAATCGCGAAGCCGAATGGATGGTGATTGGCGAAGCGCCTGGAGAACAGGAAGATCTGCAAGGCGAACCGTTCGTGGGGCGGGCCGGGCAATTGCTCAACGAAATGATTCGGGCCGTCGGTCTCAAAAGGGAAGCCGTTTACATCGCTAACGTGATCAAATGCCGTCCGCCCAGGAATCGCGATCCGGCCCCGGAGGAAGCGGCGGCCTGCGAGGGGTATTTGAAAGGGCAGGTCGCCTTGATCAAACCCAAGATCATTCTGGCCGTAGGCCGTATTGCCGCGCAAAACTTATTAAAAACCGCGACGCCCATCGGTAAACTACGCGGCCAGGTGCATTATTACGACCAGATTCCGCTGGTGGTGACTTACCATCCCGCTTACCTGCTGCGCTCGCAAACGGAAAAACGTAGGGCATGGGAGGATCTCAAACTAGCCATGCGGGCTTTTCGACAACAAGCATAGTTCTGTCCGCCATGTTCGATTTGTTCGACTTGTTCGAGCGCATCAGGAAATTCATCAGTTATGATGCCGAAACCGAGTTTTATTACCGACACTTTCCCAGCCTCGTGAAGAGTGCCGAGTTGATCATTCGTCCGATGCGGCGGTCAGACCTTAAAGTGGTGGCCGCCATTGAGCAAAGTGCATACGAATTCCCTTGGGAGCCGACCACTTTCCGGGACTGCTACACCGTAGGATATTGTTGCTGGGTAGGCGAAAGGGCAGGCCAGGTTGTAAGTTACGGGATCGCATCGGTGGGGGCGGGGGAGTCGCACGTACTCAATCTCTGTGTGTCGCCGCAAAATCAGGGACAGGGCTACGGGCGCTTGATGCTCGAGAAACTCATGGCGGTCGCCAAGGAGCACAAGGCCGAAACGATTTTTCTCGAAGTGCGTCCGTCCAACAAGCCCGCCATCAAACTTTATCACCAACTGGGGTTCAACGAGATCGGTACCCGCAAAGGCTATTATCCGGCCCGAAACGGCCGGGAAGATGCCCTGGTCATGGCTCGCATGCTGTAATCGCCGGATCGAAAGGCATCTCGTAGGTCGGCAATCCATTGCCGACAAGTTCCTCGCCGATCCAGCGTGTCGGCAACGGATTGCCGACCTACGATTTCACAATCCTCAACATTAATCCGCAGTAAAAATCGCTCTAGCGTCTACGACGGCTCAGAAAAACGTGGCGGCTCATCGAGGGTTTCGAACCGGCCGAATTTGAGCAATATCGTCGGCATAAGCAGCAGATTGAAAAGGGTGGACGATACCAAACCGCCGATAATGATCGCGGCCATGGGACCCATGATCTCGCGCCCCGGATTGTCGCTGTCGACGGCGATGGGCAGCATCGCAAGCGCGGTCACTAGCGCCGTCATCAAGATCGAAGGGAGGCGTTCCTGTGCACCCTGAATCGCGGTTTCCAGATTCCACGACTTGTTTTCCCGTTCTACCAAATGCCGGTAATGGGAAATCAGCATAATCGCATTGCGTACCGTGATTCCGAACAAGGTGACGAACCCTACCATCGACCCGACCGAAAGCGTACTGCCCGTCAGGAATGCGGCAGCAACGCCTCCGGCCAGCGAAAAAGGCAGATTCACCAAGGTGAGGAGCGTATGGCGCACACTGTTGATGGCCAAAAAGATCAGCAACATAACGCCAACACCCGACAGCAGCGCATGGACCGTCAGTTCCCGGCGTGCTTTACCTTGCTCCACGGCGGCGCCGCTGAACTCGGGATAGACGTCCGGCGGAAAATCGATGGTGGTGAGCGTTCGCCGGCGAAGTTCTTCCATAAACGACGCCGTGTCCCGACCGGCCACGTTTGCCGTGACGGTCTGCATACGCTGGCCGCCCCGATGAAGAATGTTATACCGTCCGCCGACCTGCTGGATGTCTGCGATTTGGCTCAATTCCACGATGAGGCCATCTGCGGTGCGCAGCGGTACGTGCGCTACCGTTTCCGGCCGGTGCCGCAATTCCGGCGGCAGAATCACCGCTACCTCGTAAGCGCGATTGTCCAAGTAATAGGCGCCCGCGATCCGTCCCTGCAAAGCCGTTTGCAGGACATCGGCCACTTCCAGCGGACGCAAGCCATAAGCGGCCAAATCGTCGAGTTTCAGCCGGATTTGAAGCTGAGGCGTGCTCGGAGGCGATCGCAGTTGTACGTCGATGGCGCCGGGAATGGTTCGGACAAGATCGGCGATCTGGCGCGCTTTCTGATCGAGTTGATCGAGGTCGCTTCCGTAGAGATTGATCACGATCGGTGCCGTGTAACCGGAAATGGTTTCGTCGACCCGCTCGGTCAGAAAGGTGTTCGCTTCGAACAGGATTCCCGGAAAATCGTCCAAGATCTGTCTGAGCCGGTTCAGCACAGATTGTTGAGCTTCGCCTGAAAGCGGCTTCAGCCGAACTTCGTACTCGCTGTAGTGGCTGCCGTAAGTGTCGGCACCGCGCTCGGCTCGGCCGGCCCATTGCGAGACCGATTCGACTTCCGGGATCTCGAGAAATTGCCGGGTCAGCAGCCCGCCGATTCTGAGCGATTCCTTCAATGATGTGCCAGGAAGGCTGCTCGTGTGTACGATGTAATGGCCCTCTCGAAGTCGGGGCAGGAATTCTCCGCCGAGATCGGTCAACGCCAGAATCCCTAATCCGCAAATAACCGCGCTGATCGACAGCGTTGCTCTCGGCCGTTTTGCAACGGATCTCAGCAGGGAGGCGTATTTGGGCTGAAGCAGCCGAATCAGCGGCGGGATCTTGTCGGTCTTGCCGCTCTTCAAGAGCATGTAGCAAAGCGCGGGCGTTACCGTCAGCGCTACGAGCAGGGACATGAGAATCGCCAGGATATAGGCATGACCGATCGGAGCGAACAAGCGTCCTGCAATTCCGCCGAGCGTCAGGAGCGGCACAAATACCAATGCGACGATGAAACTGGCGTACACCACGGAGCTGCGTACCTCCATGGAGGCATCGTAGACCACGCGGAAAGTCGGACGCGGATTCGGCCTTAGCCGGTTTTCCCGGAGGCGGCGGAAAATGTTTTCAGTGTCGATTATGGCGTCGTCAACCACCTCGCCCAAGGCGATCGCGAGTCCGCCCAAGATCATGATGTTGAGATTGACACCCAGGTTCAGCAAGGTCGCCACGGCGGCGGCTAATGAAAGCGGAATGGCGACAGCGGAGATGAATGCGGTGCGGAAATCGAACAAAAACGCGTAAAGCACCGAGACCACCAGAAAGCCGCCCACCAGCAAATGCCCGGCTAGATTCTGCAAGGATCGCTCGATGTAATCCGCCGGCCGGAATAGCCGGGGGTGGAAATCGATAGCCCGTTTGGCGAAGAGCTGCTCGAACTCCTCGAGCACGCTTTCGACGTTTCGCGAGACGCTCAGCGTATTGGCGCCGTACTGACCGATCACCATCATGACGATGCCGGGCTTTCCGCCGACGGCTGCTGCGCCGATGGGCGGTCTAGGCGCCGTGGTTACGGTCGCGACATCCGCCAGCGTGATATTCGCGCCGTTCTGGCGCAACAGTACGACTTGCCTCAAGGTCTCCTCGGCCGCCGGAAGGCCGACGATGTTCAAACTGATCCGCTGGTTGTCGTTTTCCACGAACCCGGCCCCCGGCATGCCGGTCGCCTGGCGGGCTGCGAGCACGATATCCCCGGCAGCCAGGCCGTAGCGGCGCAGCCTGGCCGGATCGATTTGAATCTGCAATTGGCGGATTTCGCCGCCGAATACGTTCACATCCGCAACGCCCGGTACGGCCAGCAAACGCGGCACGATGGTCCAGTCCACCAGATCGCGAAGCTCCATGAGGCTGTGGGAAGGCGAGCTAAGTCCGATAGTGAGAACCGTCGCGGAGGCCGATGAAAGCGGTACCATCACCGGTGGATCGGCGCCTACGGGCAGTTTGCCGGCGAGCATGTTCAGGCGCTCGCCGACCAGCTGCCGGTTACGGTAAATGTCCGTGCCTTCCTCGAAGACGGCCGTCACCACCGAGAGGCCCTGGATGGATTCGGACCGGATGCTGTCCAGACCGACCAACCCCGCAAGATGCCTTTCGATACGCGATGTGACGAGAGTTTCCGTCTGTTCGGCCGTAAGACCCGGTGCTTCGGTCTGAATAACGACGCGGGGGGCGGAAAATTCGGGAAAGATGTCGAGGTTCGCCTGACCGAGACGGAGCGCGCCGTAAATCAGCAGCAGGAGGGAGAGTGCAACGACCACTCCGCGCCGGTGCACGGCGAAGCGAACGATCGCAGACAGCATCAGTCGTCGTCCTCGTCCGGAATATTTCCGCGGAACTCCTCCGAGAGCAATAACTGTCCGCCGGTCACGACGATCTTGTCGCCGGCGGCAAAGCCGTGGTCGACGAACCAGAAATCGGTATGCTCGCGGTAGACGGTAATTTCGGTGCGGATGAATGTGCGGTCATCGGACTGGCGGTAGGCCCAGGGCTTTCCGGCATGCCAAACGATGGCCGACGGTGGAATGGCGACGCCGGTCAAGGGCTCACCGGAGGCCGGCAGCCAGGCATTGACTCTCATTCCGGCGCGCAGTCGGTCGCTTGGCGCATGAAAGAAATATGTTTCGCCCTGCACGAGATCGTCGGTTTTCGGGGCGGGAGAAATGAGTTCGGCCCGGTGTGCCGCGCTCCGGTCGTTTTCACGGGCGACGAACAGAGAACGCTTGTCGGGCGGCAAAGATTGGCCGCTCGGCAAGGCGATCAGAAGCAATACCCGGCTCCGGCTCAAGAAATCCTGAAACAGACGCGATTCGCCGTCGAAGGCGATGCGGGTTAGTTCGTCGCCCCAGGCTTGCCGGGCTTCGTGCCGAATCTCCCTCATCAGTCGGCGGGCGGCCTCGAGCTTGGCTCGATCGGCCTGATATTGCGCCTCGGCTTGCGCCAAATCGCGGCTGGCCACGATGTCCTCGCGGTGCAGGGTCGTCAGCCGGTTGCGGTTTTTTTGAGCCAACTCGACGGCGGCGTTTGCGATTTCGGCCTCGGTGCCCGCCGTTTGATAACGAACGTGCAAAGCCAATAAAGGCTGAATGTCGACTACTTTGCCGTAGGCCATTATCTCCGGGTGAAACGTCAATGCGTTCAAAACCTCGACGGTCAAGCCGCTAGCCTTTTGTTGCTCCGCTGTCATTCGGACCGCCGCGGCTCTGCGGGACTCGGGTTCGCTTTTTTGAATCGACGCCGGCCGGTCGGAACGCGCTTTCGCGTCGGGGTCGTCATCATCGGAGAACGCCGGAAAGACAAGAACAGCTGAAAGCAGAACCGCCATGACGGGCGGACATAAGGTCGGCTTCATTGAAAAAGTCGTAACTACGTGAGATTAAGCCGAAAAAAAGATAGTTTCAGAGCCGCGAGACTATAACCCGGCCGATTTGCGAAACACAAACTATCGGCCTGAAAACCCTGACGTGCGTCTCTAATCAGACATGATCTGTCAAAACGATTTGACACTGTATCGACCGAAAACCAAAATGAAAGGCGGATGCTTTCCCGTCATGGCCGGGAAGCCGTCCGACGGATGATGCGTGTAGCACGCATGTCCGGCGACTTAAATTCCACACATCCCATAGAAAGAAAAAGAGGAAAAACCAAATGAGACTCAAGTGTTCGCTCTCTGCTTTGCTATTGGCCGCTGTGGCGGGTACCGCGGGTGCCAACGAAGATCCGGCTGTCGCACGCACAATCGACCAGGTCAAAATGCTCGATGCGTTGTACAAGACCGCGGTCGTGCTGATTACCGAGCATTATGTGGAAAATCCGTCCTCCATTTCGGCAGCAACGGCGTCGAAGCTGTTGTTCGCGGAAATGAAGAAGAACGGGTTTCATGAGGCCCGCCTGATCGGATTGACGGATCAACTGACCAATCCCGAAGAAAACCGTCCGACGGGAAATTTCGAAGAGACGGCGAAGGAAAAGCTATTGTCCGGTGACGAATACTATACGCGGGTGATCAAGGAAGGCGACAAGCGCTATCTTTATATGGCCACAGGAGTCCCGGTCGTGATGGAAAAGTGTGTAATGTGCCACGCCAATTTCAAGGGTAAGACCGGTCCCATAGGCGCACTGGCCTATAAGGTTCCCGTCATCGAATAACTTATCCAAAGCCGAGGAAGCACGGTCTTGGGCCGTGTTTCCCACCCGGCGCTTCTCCATTCCGTTCGTCTTAACCGGCAAGCTGACGAAACGTTGCGGTGCTTCTAACGGATCATTTATTCTGCAATGAACTGCCAAGGAGTCCGTCTATGTTCGATGCAGCGCAATACGGCCCGGTTTTTCAGCCCTTGTTAGACCAAGAGCGATTGAATTCGCTCGGTCCGGGTACGCCTAACGATAAGGCTTTTCCCTTGCTTCAGGCGTTGTCGGTCGAGCAGGCATTTCTTCCTCGCCCGGTAAAAGATGTCGGCATGGCCAAATGCTGTCTCGCCGGCTTGTGGCTTTATCACGACTATCTCGAAGAGAGTCATCGCATCAGTCAATCCGTCTCTACCTCCACCGGCAGCTATTGGCACGGCATCATGCACCGCCGAGAGCCGGATAGCTGGAACAGCAAGTATTGGTTCGATCGGGTGGGGCAACATCCGGTTTTTCCGGATTTATGCGAGGCTGCAAAAAATCTCGCGGAGCGAGATTCGCCCCTTCCCGAGACGCGATTCTTGCTCGAGCAGAAGCGCTGGGACCCGCATCGGTTCGTCGATCTTTGCGAGGCCAGCCGAACGGGAAAAAGCCGAGCCGAAAACCTGTGCCGAACGATTCAGCTGCGGGAATGGCAATTATTGTTCGACTATTGCTACAGACAGGCTGTCGGGATGTGATCGCCACGGACTAGCGTGCGGACTGTCCATAGCGCTTTTCACGCCACCCGCAGCACTTTCGCTCCACGAATCCGGCGCATTTTGAGGTCGAGCAGCGCGCGATTGGCATCTTCCAGCGCGTATTCTTCGACTTCGGGGCGAATGGGAATCTCGGCGGCCAAGGCCAGAAAATCGCCGACGTCGCTTCGGGCGACGTTCGCCACGCTCTTGATTTCCTTTTCCATCCACAGATGGCTCGGATACTCCAGCCGTAGCAGAGAATCCTTATCGGCATCCTCCTTGCGGATCGCATTGATGACCAGCCTTCCGCCGGGGGCGAGATGCCTCAGGGATTCGACCACGGGCTTCCAAACCGGCGTGGTATCGATGATGGCGTCCAGTTTTGCCGGAGGCTCGTCGTCGGTGTCGCCGGCCCATGCCGCGCCCAACTCCAGGGCAAAGGCGCGTTCCTCCGGATTTCTGGCGAACACGAATACCCGCGTTCCCGGATAACGGTGGCGGACCATCATCAGGACCAGATGGGCCGACGCGCCGAATCCGGTAAGCCCCAGGATCTCGCCATCTTTGAGTTCCGTCAGTTTGAGCGAGCGATAGCCGATCGCGCCGGCACACAGCAAGGGCGCGGCCTCGACGTCGGAGAACGCGTCGGGAATGGCGAACACGAACTCTGCCGGCGCCGTCATGTATTCCGCGTAGCCGCCATGGGCGTCACGCCCGGTTGCTTCGAATTGCTCGCAAAGATTTTCGTTTCCTGCCCGGCAATAGGCGCAGATTCCGCAGGCCGAGTGAATCCAGGCGACGCCTACGCGATCGCCGACGGAAAAACCGGTGGCCGAAGACCCGAGTTCGTCCACTCGGCCTACGACCTGATGCCCTAGGATCACCGGTAGCCGGGGCGGGGGCGTGCGGCCTTCGATCTCGTCCAATTCGGTATGGCAGACGCCGCAGGCGGAGACTTTGATCAGCAACTCGTCGGAATGCGGAACCGGTTTTGGCCAATCCGCCAGGGCCAGCGGCGCCGGATTCTCGGCCAGCTTGGAAATTCGTTCGAGGACCATCGCTTTCATGACATCGCTCCTGTGGGAAAGTCCTGCCGGTGTCATCGGCGTGGATCGTACTCGTTGAGATAGGTTGTAATGCCGTAGGAAACCGGCCAGAACAAGGTCTCTATGGCGGCGCCGAAAGGCAGCACCAAGCCCGCCACCGCGCGCTCGGTGAAGGTCGGTTCGGTAAACATGTCGAAATCCCTTCTGAGCTTTTCCCGATCGTCCGTCAGAAGGGCATATTGCAGGCGGGTATCGTGAAACGCCATGGGCCGGTCGGTTCCGCCCAGGCTCAGCGAAGTACAACCGGTTAAGGCCGTCATTGCCATCGAAACTAGCAGCGCCCGAACAAAAAAGGTATTCATTTGGCCTCCGGTCCCCTGTTGAGATTCAGCATTCGGATAAATTCTCCGGGCAGATCAAGAAATAGTCACGAGGTTAGGGGGCCTCGGATGTTCAGGCGCGATGGGTACTCTCGCCCCGGGAGATGCCGCCGGCGATGATGTGAGCGGTGCGCAAAGGCTCCGGCAGCCGGCCATGAACCGCATGCAGCCGGATTAGAGCTTCGGTTTCCCTTACCGACAAGCCGGCACGCTGAACGTAAACTCCGGCGATGGGCTCCATCGGTCCGGCCCGTTCGATAAGCCGCCATTTTCGTTGTCCGCCAGGAACATGATCGAGCAAGGCATCGCGGATTTTATCGAGATTCGGGAGATGGCGGGCTACGACGAGCACCGGCCGTTCCAGTGTTTTCTGCAACCGGTGTATGTCGACGACATTGAATCCGGCGAAAGCGATTCCCTGAAGCAAAACGGCCTGAAGATGGGGATAAAAGCGAGAACCCGTAATCAGTTGAGCCAATATCCGAGTCGCGTTCGCACCGTCCCGGCGCACTTTTCCCGAGAGGACGCCGTCAAGACGAGCGCCCGCGTAGAAGGCGCCTACGATCATGACATCGCCCCGATGATGCCGGTCGAAAGGCGCATCATCGAACCCGATCGCATGAGAAAGACGAGGAGATGCCATTGAGTCTTGCAGTCCGGCGAAATAGCCTCGAAGCTCCAGAACGCGTTATCGTGCTCGACTGTACCGGTTGAGCCGGTGTTCCGACCGGGGCTCGCGGCGCCGTTTCCGGGTTCAAGTCTCAGCCTAAGTCGGTCTCGTTGATGACCAAATTGCGTCCGCTGTCTTTCGCTTTGAGGAGGCAGCGTTCGGCTCGTTGCATCAGATCGGATAGGGTGTCGCTGGGATGCATTTCTGCAACGCCTGCGCTGATTTTCACCGGGATGGCTTTGCCGTTGTATCGCAATGGAATCCGGTCCAGCAAGGTACGGAGACGGTCAAGAGCGAATGTGGCTCCCGAGGCGTTGCCGCCCGGGAAAACGGCGACGAATTCCTCATCGCCGAAGCGAGCGAAAATATCCTGCGTTCGCAATAGCCCGCGGGCTGCCGTGACCAAATGGGTCAGCGCCTGATCGCCGGCGTCACGACCATGGGCGTCATTGATCTGGCTGAGCCAGTCGATATCGATCAGGCCGATCGATATCTGATCTTTCTGACGCCGGCTTCGCGTGAATTCGCGAGTCAGGACGATGTCGAGACCGCGCCGGTTCAAAATGCCCGTCAGCGGATCGATTCGGCTCAAGCTTCGGCTTTCCTTTATTTCATCCTGGACGCGTTGGAGCAATTGCTGGGTTTCCCGTAACTCGGCCTGGGAGTCGGCGACTCTTTGCCTGAGCTGGGAGAGCGTCTTCATGATTTGGCTAAGCGCCTGCTCCACCGAAAAGTCTTGCGTATCGGCGCTCTTCTCGTTGAAAAGCTTCTGAAAGTGGCCATCGAACGTCCCCAACTCAGCGGCGAGACCGAATGTCGTGTCGGTAAGAATCTGCAAGATCGTGTCGACGGCGGCGGTTACTTCGGCCTCGGGTGTCGATTCACCCGGCGATGGCTCCGGCTTTTGTCCGCTCAATTCCCCGGCGATCAGATAATAATGCTCCGCATAATGATCCGGGGTAGGCGGCAAACCCGATTCCGTCAGGCGTCGTAATGCTTGTCGCGCTACCGCAACGGGTTGAGGAGAGATGGTCTCGGCTGTCATTTTGGGCACTTCATCCGTATGGGCGTGGGTTTATAGCGAAAAATAGACTAAATAGCTTGGTTAAGTAAGTTTTGAGCGACATGAACCTAGCGCAAAGCTTCTGGCCTCCGGCAGAAAATTCGGAACGTCAAACATCCGCCATTCTAGCTGTTTCGGGATAGTGGCGGCTCGCGGCGGCGAACATGATCGCAGTGGCGAGCATCAGCAGCGAAAAAAACCAGAAATAATCGGCTCCGGCCAGTTTCGAAGTACCATCGGGGTTCTGAATGAAAAAGTTGACCGCGCTGGTGAAAAGATTTCCGGCGGCGACGGAGACCATGAAAAAGGACATCACGAAGGATTTCATGGCTGGCGGAGCCTGAGTGTAGGAGAACTCCAGACAGGTGATCGACACCATGACTTCCGATGCGGTCAGAACGACATAATTGAGCAGCTGCCAACCGATGGACAGGGAAACGCCGGCATCCAACGCACGCTGAATCCAAGCCGCGAATGCGAATGAAAAAGCCGCCAGCAACATGCCCGCGCCGATTTTCCTCAGCGCCGTGACACGCATGCGACGTTCCAGGCTCGGATAAATGCCGTAGTAGAAAAGCGGCGTCAGAATCATGATGAGCAACGGATTGGCTGCCTGGATCTGCGAGGGCAGAATCCGGTAGCCCAGAAATGTCTGATCCATCTTCTGGGCCTGTAGCACCCAAGACGAACCGGTCTGATCGAACAGTGCCCAAAACATCGCTACGAACGCATAGATGACGCCGAGCCGGGCAAGGATCCGCCAACTCTCATGACTCAATATTCCCTGCAAGAAAGCGACCCCGCCGGCAGGGATGTGGGCGAAGCGGTAACGGCCCGACCAAAAAATGACCGTAGCAATGAGCATCAGGACTCCCGGCAGCGCGAACGCTGTCGAGGCACCGTAGTGCTCCAGCAACCAAGGTGTCACCAGCATCGATGTGAATGCGCCGAAATTGAGGGCGAAATAAAACCAGCTATAAACCCGGCTGAGCAAATGCCGGTTGGTTTTCGCGAATTGATCGCCGACGTGGGCGGAAACGCAAGGCTTGATGCCGCCCGCGCCCAATGCGATCAAGCTTTGTCCGATCAGGAGCCCGGTGCGGGTGTCGTCCAGTGCGAGGGCCAAGTGCCCCAAGCAATAAACCAGCGACAGCACGATGATGGTGCGGTATTTTCCGAGCCACCCGTCGGCGAGCAGCGCCCCCAGGATCGGGGTGAAATAAGTGGCCGAGACGAATAAGTGAAAATAGCCCTTGGCTTCCTCTTCGCTCATAGGATCTGGATAACCCGCAGGGCTCATCAGGTATTGGCTCATGAACACCACCAGCACCGCACGCATGCCGTAATAACTGAATCGCTCCGCCGCCTCGTTGCCGATGATGTAAGGGATGCCGGGCGGTAGTCCTTCGATCGGAAGAGGCTTGGTGCGGTACGGCGTCATGGTTGCATCACGGTTTGCAGATCGCCTAGGAATGCCGGCGTACCGGAAAAAGCGACGCGGTGCGGACGTGTACTGTGACGGGCCTCCGCCAATCTCGGCCTTTTTTGATTTAAATCAAGAAACGCAGAATTTCCATTGGTTACTGTATACCCGCGCGCCAATTCCGGCGCAGTAATAAAAACAATCATTCGCAAAAAACTATTCTGAGGAAGCCGTAATGGAAAAAGAGAAAGACTACTTCTGGTTCTACATTGGCGGTGTCATCATTGCAGTCGCGATCACTTTGATGATGGTCAAAGGAAGCGAGCACGACAAATACGCCACGGCCGCCAAGGCCATAGCCGAGGATTCCACCAACTCCTCTTACCGATAAAGGCCGGCACGAGCTGCTTTACCGGTCCCGACCCTATCACCAAGCGTATTAGGCAGCCAAATGCAACGTAGGATGAGCGGTTAACCGTCGCGCATTCTACGTTGCTAGTTTTTGAGCAGTCGAAAAACGAGCTGCAAGGGGCCTTGCAACCGCAACCGGTATACGAGACCTCGATGCTCATTTCAAGCGCAACGCTTTTTTAGTGCTTTTTCCTCCGGATTATCCGTCGGACTGCTCAGGACAGACTCTTCATCGCTACCTCGTAGACATCCTTCGAAACATTCTCGATTCCGGCGATCCGCTGAAGTTGCTGGCGCATCGATTGCTGCCGCTCCGTGTCGTAGCGCCGCCATGGCGTCAAGGCCGTCAGCATTCGGGCGGCCACTTGCGGATTCAAGGCATTCAAGGCGATGACATGGTCGGCGAGAAACGCGTAGCCCGCGCCGTCGCGGACGTGGAAATTGACCGGGTTGGCCTGGGAAAACGCGCCAATCAGCGAACGAACCCGGTTTGGGGTTTTCAAGTCGAAAGCGGGATGCGAAAGCAATTCTTTGACCCGATCCAATGTTCCGGGTAGACGGCAGGTGGCCTGCAGGGTAAACCACTTGTCGATCACCAGGTCTTCTTCCCGCCAATGCTCGTAGAACTCGGCCAGACAATCGGTTTTTTCCGGATTGCGGCTGTTCACGATCGTCGATAACGCCGAGATTTGATCGGTCATCGTGCGCGCATCGCGGAACTGCCGGACGCTGAGGCGATAAGCTTCTTCGGTCTCCAGCTCGCCGAGGTAAGCGAGACAGACGTTCTTCAGCCGGCGCCGGCCGACGGCCTCGGCGTCGAAGCGGCCGGCCTCGTCGAGATGATGTGTCTGATACAGGCGGCGGAATTCCTGTTCCAAGGTGCGAGCCAGCGCCAGTTTTACGGTTTGCCGGGCTTGGTGAACGGCATCGGGATCGATCACCTTCATCGATGCGCTGATGTATTCCTCGGACGGCAGGGTCAATAGCAACGCCAGATAGGACAAATCGGGCCAGTGATCGGAAATCACCTGCCGATAAGCCTCGGTGAGATGGCTGTCGACGGTTTCCGGCGTCTCTCCCTTGGAGAATTGGCCGACGAGATCGAGGATCACCTGGGTGGCCAACTGTTGTCCGGCGTCCCAGCGGTTGAAAGGATCGGGATCGCGGGAGAAAAGGAAGGCGAGTTCCTGGTAGCCGCGTTTCAGATGCAGCCGGACCGGTGCGGAAAATCCTCGCAGGGCGGAGACCACGGGTTTTTCCGGCAGACCGACGAAGCGGAAGCGCTGTTCGGATTCCTTTACGTCCAGCACACGGGTTTTCTGCCGATGCGGCTCGGATTCGCCCTCGAGCTGCAAGGGCAGCTCCGTGCCGTCCGGCGCCAGCAGGCCTATTGCCAAAGGAATGTGGAACGGGGTCTTTACCGGTTGGCCCGGCGTGGGCGGGCAGCTTTGCCTCACGGTAAGATTGAGAGCTTGGGTTTCCGCATCGTAATCGGCGGCGATACGCACTTCGGGCGTTCCGGCCTGGCTGTACCAGCGGCGGAACTGCGTGAGATCGACGCCGTTGCCGTCCTCCATGCACCTGACGAAGTCGTCGCAGGTCACCGCTTGTCCGTCATGGCGCTGGAAATAGAGATCCGTGCCGTTGCGGAAGCCGTCCTTGCCGAGCAGCGTTTGGATCATGCGGACCACTTCGGCGCCTTTTTCGTAGACGGTCAAGGTATAGAAATTATTGATTTCGATATACGACTCGGGTCGCACGGGATGGGCGAGGGGGCCCGCGTCCTCCGCGAATTGCCGGGTGCGCAGCATGTTGACCTCGTCGATGCGTTTGACGGCTCGGGAAGTCCGGTCGGCGCTGAACTCCTGGTCGCGGAACACCGTCAAGCCTTCCTTGAGGCTGAGCTGGAACCAATCCCGGCAGGTGATTCGGTTGCCGGTCCAGTTATGGAAGTACTCATGGCCGATGACGCCCTCGATATGCTCGTAGTCGGCGTCCGTAGCGGTGTCCGGCCGGGCCAGAACGTACTTGGTGTTGAAGATGTTGAGCCCCTTGTTTTCCATGGCGCCCATGTTGAAATGACCTACCGCCACGATCATGTACAGGTCCAGGTCGTATTCCCGCCCGTAGTTCTCCTCGTCCCAGCGCATGGCGTTCTTGAGGGATTGCATGGCGTGATCGCATTTGTCGAGGTCGTGCTTTTCGACGAAGATCTGCAAGGTGACTTCCTTGCCGGAGCCCGTCACGTAACAGTCTTCGAGGCATTCCAGCCGTCCCGCGACCAGCGCGAACAGATAGGATGGCTTTTTGAACGGGTCCTCCCATTTCACCCAATGGCGCCCGTTCTTCAGCTCGCCGGTCGCGATGCGGTTGCCGTTGGACAGCAGCACCGGATAACGCGATTTGTCCGCCACCAGGGTCGTCGTGTATTTGGCCATTACGTCCGGGCGGTCGGGGAAATACGTGATCTTCCTGAACCCTTGGGCTTCGCACTGAGTGCAGAGCATGTCCTTGGAGAGATAAAGCCCTTCCAAGGCGGTGTTCGCTTTGGGGTTGATGCGGGTGACGATCTCGAGATCGAACGGACGGTCGGGAACGCTCGGAAGCACCAGGGTTTCTTCGGTCAGACGATACTCGGGGGCGCTTAAATTGCGGCCGTTCAGCCGGATCGATTCGAGCAAGAGCTGTTCGCCGTTCAGTTCGAGTTCCCGGTGCTCGCGCGGCGATTCCGGATTCCGCCGCACCCGAAGCTTGGCGGTGACGCGAGTGTTTTCCTCGTCCAATTCGAAAAAAAGATCGACGGTTTCGATGAGATAGTCCGGCGGCGTGTAGTCTTTGAGGTAGACGGTGTTTGGTGTGTGTTCGCGCATCGTGGTCAAGCCTTATGTCGATGATGGTGGAATGATACGGCTTAGACCGGGGAAACGGGAGAGCTGTCGGCTTCCGATTCGCTTTCGATCTTGCTCGATGGCTGAACATGGCCGAAAGCGGTTACCATGAGCGAATGATACGCCCAATTTACAATGCTTCAGTCCTTGCGGCGGCGCTGCTGCTTCTCGGTTGCGGACAGGACCAATCGAGCCGCCGCGTGGTCGGCATTCTGGAATGGGATCGAGTGGAGTTGATTGCCGAAGTATCGGAGCCTATCGTCGAAATTCCGGCCGAAGAAGGCGACTGGGTCGAATCGGGGCAAGTTCTGGTGCGCCTCGATCCGGCACGGCAACAGGCTCGGCTGAACGAGGCGGCGGCGGCGCGGGATCGGGCTGCCGCCCGGTTGCAGGAACTGGAAAGGGGACCCCGGATCGAGCGCATCCGGGAGGCGGAGGCCCGGTTCGAAGGCGCCCATCAGGTGTACGAAGTACGCCGTCGCGAATTCGAGCGGGTGAACGAGTTGCTGCCCCGTAAGCTCATCAGTCCGGACGAGGTGGACCGGGCAAGACGGGAGTTTAAAGCCGCTCTTGCCGAGCGCGACTCGGCTTCGGCCGTACTCGAGGAGCTCAAGGCCGGCACCCGTGTGGAAGAAGTGGAGCAAGCGCGCCAGGCGCTGGCCTCCGCCGAGGCAGCCGTGCAAGTCGCCGAAACCAATCTGGAACGCCTGACCGTGCGGGCGCCTGTGGCGGGGCGTCTTGACAGCCTGCCGCTCAAGCTCGGAAATCAGCCGCAAGTCGGCGCCGTGCTGGCCGTGCTGCTCTCCGGTGCTGCGCCCTATGCACGGGTCTACATTCCGGAACCGATCCGTGTATCCGTCATGCCCGGAGACGCCGCCCGGGTTTGGCTGGACGGTGTCGCCGAGCCGTTTCAAGGCACCGTTCGCATGGTGAGTTCGGATCCCGTCTTTACGCCATTCTTCGCCCTGACCGAGCGCGACCGGCGGCGTCTAAGCTATGTCGCGAAAATCTATCTGAGCGAAACGGTCCGAAACGTGCCGGCCGGGCTTCCGGTCGAGGCTGAACTCTCGGCCGTTGGGCGGTCCGAGCGGCCATGAGCGGCGACTATGCGATCACGGCGCGCGGGCTGACGCGCCGTTTCGGTACCGTCATCGCCGTCGATCACGTCGATCTCGCCATTTCCCGCGCCACGATCTACGGATTTCTCGGACCGAACGGCTCCGGCAAATCGACCACGATCCGCATGCTGTGCGGTCTGCTGACGCCGTCGGAGGGTGAGGCCGAAGTCTTGGGGCATCGTATTCCCGGCGAAGCCGAAGCCATCAAGCGAAAAATCGGCTACATGACCCAGCGTTTTTCGCTTTACGAAGATCTCACGGTCCGGGAAAACCTGGAGTTCATGGCCGATGTCTACAGCCTGCCGCGTAGGTCCGCCCGGCAGCGCATCGGCCAATTGCTCGAGAAATACAATCTCGCGGACCGTGAGCGGCAGCGGGCCGGGACACTCAGCGGAGGCCAAAAGCAACGCCTCGCGCTAGCGGCGGTGACGGTGCACGAGCCGGAACTGCTGTTTTTGGACGAACCGACCAGCGCGGTCGATCCGCAGAGCCGGCGCGATTTCTGGGAAAGCCTGTTCGAGCTTTGCGACAAGGGGACGACGATTTTGGTGTCCACCCACTACATGGACGAAGCGGAGCGCTGCCATGGCCTCGCAATCCTGGACCGCGGTCGGGTGGTCGCGGATGGCGCGCCGCAGGAGTTGGAAAGGCGCATCGACGCTAGCGTCGTGGAAATGGAAACCGGCGATTCGAGGACCGTGCGGCGGCTGCTGACGGATTTGCCCGGCGTGCTCAGCGTGACCCAGCTCGGCATGCGCCTGCGGGTGCTGCTAGACCGATCCGTTGCCGATCCGCTGGCGCTAATCCGTACGGGTCTCATCGGGCAGCGGCTTCAATTCGATGCCCGGTTGACCCACCCGAACCTCGAAGACGTCTTCGTCGCCGCCACCCAGGGCCGCTATCTCAAAGCGCAAGCGTGAAAGGTCTGCTGCGACTTTTTGCCATCCTGCGGAAGGAGGTCCGCCAGCTCAGGCGCGACCGGCTGACGTTCGGCATGATCGTCGGCATTCCGCTGTTGCAGATCACGCTGTTCGGTTTCGCCATCAATACCGATGTGCGCCATTTGAGCGCCGGCGTGGCCGATCACGCCAACACGCAGTTTTCTCGCATTCTGGCCGCCGACGCGCAAGCATCTCAAGTCGTCGACATTACCCGGCGGGTAGAAACGCCGGAACAATTGGAAACCCTGCTTCGGCGAGGTGAAATCTCGGTCGGGATTTTCATTCCTTCGGATTTCGGGCAGCGTCTGGCAAGGCGTGACAGACCGGCCGCCCAGCTCATGATAGACGGGTCCGACCCTCTGATCCTGGCTGCCGCGCGTCAGCTTACCGGAATGAGCTTGCGCTACGATACGGCGCCCAGGCAGACCACCGATGTGCCTTTGTTCGAGATCCGCAATTATTACAACCCGGAACGGCGCTCGGCCGTCAATATCGTGCCCGGCTTGATGGGAGTCATTCTGACGATGACCATGGTGCTGTTCACCGCGGTGGCCATCGTGCGGGAGCGTGAGCGCGGCAATCTCGAACTGCTCATCAATACGCCGGTAAGAAATCTGGAGCTCATGGTGGGGAAGATCATTCCCTACGTCATCATCGGATTGATCCAAGTGAGCCTGATACTTTTGCTCGGCGTTCTGCTGTTCCACGTGCCGATTCAAGGCCGGATGATCGATATTTATCTGGCCGCATTGGTGTTTATCGCGGCCAACTTAACAATGGGATTGGTGATTTCGACACTGGCCCGGACGCAGTTTCAGGCGATGCAGACCACTTTTTTCTTTTTCTTGCCCTCGATACTTATTTCGGGCTTCATGTTTCCCTTCGACGGCATGCCCAGGGCGGCACAATATATTGCCGAATTGCTTCCGCTGACCCATTTCGTCCGGCTGATCCGGGGTATCATGCTGCGCGGCGCGGAATTGTCGGAACTGCTGTCCGAAATGTGGGCTTTGATGGCGTTCATGCTCATCACCCTGGGCGTCGCCATGCTGCGATTCAAGAAGCGGCTGGATTGATCGCGCGAACGTCGCGAAGGTGGAGTATCCTCTCGGGATACGCCGTTGTGGCGCACTCTTTGCTGGATTTTTCGAGACCCCAAGGTGTCTTATCGGAATCCGTTCGAGAATTTCCACCGTCCGGAGTCGCCAACAATCGATGCTCGCTCCGCGCCTCGATCTTTCAGAGCGGATTGCATTTACACAGTGCTGTGAGGGAGTCGTCATGCGGAAATCGTCGGCGAGCGGTAACACGTGTACCCCTCTGGTGAGGGCGGCTTCGAGAATGGTGGACCAGCTTTCTGTTCGCTTGAGATTTTGCGGTGATCGGTGCAGGCGTGCTTAAAGTCCAATTCGGATATCGGGTATGAGAATTCCTGATCGCTTCCGTCGCTCCCGTCTCGCTGGGAAGGAGAGAAATTCCATCCACGCGGATGAAATGCGAGCGTCGCAGATCAAGCTTCTGTATCAACAGCTTCCGTCGGCTTTGATCGCCACGGCGGCCAACGCCGCGATCCTGGTCCTCATTCTCTGGCGAGAGGTTTCCCGACCGTTGGCAATCGCTTGGCTATTGGCCGTCGGCGCTCTCGTGTTGGTTCGTTACGGCCTGCTCCGCGCCTATGCGCAAGCTAATCCGACGAGCACCGATGCACCTCGCTGGGCCCGATTTTTCTTGCTCGGCGTCGCCGCCAACGGGGCGTTGTGGGGCTTGGCAGGATTTTTCCTTTTCGTCGAGCACAGTTATGTGCACCAGATATTTCTCGGTTTCGTGCTCGGCGGAATGGTCGCGGGAGCGATGTCGACCTTATCTTCGTTCCGTCACGCTTTTCTGGTCTTTCTGCTGCCGGCACTGCTTCCCTATACGGCGCAGATACTACGCCACGGCGGAGATGTCCATATCGCGATGGGAGCGATGTTAGTGCTCTTCGTAGCCATGATGTGGATGATTTCCGAGCGCTTGTACGCGACCGTGGCGGAATCCTTGCGGCTGCGTTTCGATAATCTGGACCTTTTGAGCGATCTCACTTCGGCAAGGGATCGTCAAAAGGCGGTCAATCAGGAATTGTCCGCTCAGATCGCGGAAAGACGAAGGGCGCAGCGCGAGTTGCAGGAGTCTTGCGAGAAACTGGAACAGCGGGTGAGAGAGCGCACCGAAAAACTCGCCCGATCCGAAGAGGCGTTGCGTGACGCCAACCGCCGCAAAGACGAATTTCTCGCGATGCTGGGCCATGAACTCAGGAATCCGCTAGCACCCATCCGGAATGCCGTGCAGGTCATGCGAAAACTCGAGCCGGACGAGACGAGGCTTCGATGGGCGCGCGACATCATCGATCGCCAAGTCGATCATCTGGCTCGGCTGGTCGACGACTTGCTCGACGTGTCCCGCATCGTTCAGGGAAAGATCAGCCTGCACCCGACGACTCTGGATCTCGCGACGGTCATCGATCAAGCCGTCGAGGCCAGCCGGCCTCTGATCGAAGCGCGCGATCATGATCTCCTGGTGACGATGCCGGACCGTCATCTCCAGGTTAAAGGCGACCGGGTACGATTGGCGCAGGTCATTTCGAATCTGCTCAATAATGCCGCCAAATATACGGATGTAGGCGGAAAGATATGGCTGGCGGTCGAAGCGTCTGAGTCCCGCGTGAGCATCCGCGTCAGGGATAACGGCGTCGGCATACCGGAAGAGCTTCTGCCTCATGTCTTCGACCTTTTTAGCCAGGCCGATCAAAGTCTTGCGCATGCTCAAGGCGGCTTGGGCATTGGGCTCACTTTGGTCAAGCGATTGGTGGAGATGCATGGGGGAGAAGTCGAGGCCCATAGTGCCGGCCCCGGCCGGGGTTCGGAGTTTTCGATACACCTGCCGCGTTTTTTCGACGATGCCGACGAGGTCGATGCAGTCCGTTCGAATACCGCGTAACGCCCGCTCTGACTTCGAGCCTGAGGGGCGCTAGATTCACGGCAGGCTAGAGCGTTTTTCATCTCGGTGTACGGCTTCGTGTCGGGTGGGAAGAACGTAGGTCGGCAATCCCTTGCCGACGTATCGGCTCGGCAAAGGATTTTGTTGGAAGGGGCGTCCTGGCGCTCCCAGGACGGCCGTTTGCGATTGGAAGGGTCGCGACTAAAGCGACCGTTTGCGATTGGAAGGGTCGCGACTAAAGCGACCGTTTGCGATTGGGAAGGGATTGCCGACCTACCTATCGGGCTCTCTGACACCGAATCGGAAAATGCTCTAGGACTGAATCGGCCGGAAGTCCCGCCCGAAGGGAAACAGCGATAACGGAATCAGCTTGATGTGCTGCAAGGCGAAAGGAATGCCGATGATGGTGACGGCCAGTACGGCCGCGCTGACGAGGTGCGCGAGCGCGATTTCCCAGCCGAAAAGCAGTAGCCAGATCAGGTTGAAGATGATCCGCAAAGGATTGTTCGCGCCGTCGAGTTCCACCACCTCTTTGCCGAACGGCGCGAATACGGCAAACCCGAGCTTGATCGACTGAACGCCGAAGGGTATGCCGATCAGGGTAAGACAGAGGCCTATTCCCCCGATCACATATCCCAATCCGGTGATCAAACCACCGAAGATCAGCCAAATAATATTGCCCAGTAAGCTCATGACGACAGCGGCATGATTCGGAACCCTTCCTTTTCGAGTCGTTATCCGTGCGCTTGGTTCGTTACGGAATCCGATAATAAGGATAACAAACCGCGCAGCAAATCGATCGGGGTCGGCGGACACCCGGCAATGGCGAGATCCACCGGGATTACATTGGAAACCGCGCCGCAACTGGCATAGGACACGCCGAACTCGCCGCCGCAGACCCCGCAGTCGCCCACGGCGATCACCCATTTGGGATCGGCCGTCGCCTCGTAGGTTCGTTTCAAAGCGGCTTCCATATGGCGCGAGACCGGCCCCGTCACCATCAGGATATCGGCATGGCGCGGAGAAGCGACGAAATGCACGCCGAAACGCTCAACGTCGTAATAAACATTGCTGAGGGCGTGGATTTCCAATTCGCAGCCGTTACAAGAGCCGGCATCCACCTGGCGGATGGACAGGCTGCCCCGAAAACGTTTGTCGATCACTGCCTTGAGCCTGGCGCCCTCGCGTTCGACGGCCTCGTCTTTTGAGGCTGGCGGAATGCGCTCCGTTAGCACTCCGGTTCGAAAAATTTTGCCATACAGTCGTAACATCGAAACCTCCAGGAGAAAGCTGTCAGCGATCAGCCGTCAGCCGTCAGCTGAAAACTGACTGCTGACGGCTCAAAGCTGATACCTATCTCAAAGATCATGACCGGAATAAGATCCGTTGACCGATTTATTGCAGACCGGAAAATCCGGCACGATGTTGCCGAGCACGAGTTTTTCCAGGGCCGGCCAATTGATGACGCTGGGATCGCGCGGGTAATAGCGGCTTATGCGGCCGCCCGCGCCGAAACGGACGTAGCAGAGAATTTCGCCTCGCCAGCCTTCCACGGCACCGAAGCCTTCGGCGCCTTCCTTCGGTGTTCGCCATTCCGAGACAAGGTCCCCGGAAGGGAGGCCGGCCAGCATTTGCTCGATCAAGCGCAGTGCGGCGCGCAGTTCCTTATAACGGACCCAGAATCTCGAGGCCACATCACCCTGGACTTCCACTGGCACACGTACCTTCAGACTTTCGTAAGGGGAGTAGGGGACATCGCGGCGCACGTCGAACCGCTGTCCGCTCGCCCGGCCCAGGTAGCCCAAAGCGCCAAGAGCAGAAGCCAGTTCGCCGGACAGCACGCCGGTGGTCAGGAACCGGTCTTCCAGCGACGAGTTGGCGTCGAGTATGGGCAGCAGTTCGTCCAGTTCCCGTCGCAGCGATGCAGTCGAATCCTGCATGCGACCAGCCGCGTCCGGCGGGACATCCACGGATACGCCGCCCGGAACCAATGTATTCATCATCAAACGATGGCCGAACAGCGCCCGATTTTCCCTGAGCCACAGCTCGCGCAATCGGCCGAACTGATAGTAGCCGGCGGCGAATCCCACGTCGTTGCACAATGCGGCCAAGTCCCACAGATGATTGATCACCCGCTCGCGTTCCGCCAGGATGCCGCGGATATAAGCCGCGCGCAGGGGAATTTCGACCTTGGCCGCGCGCTCCATCGCCATGCAGGCGGTCCAGCTATGACCGACCGGCGTATCGCCCGATACTCGCCCGGCCAGCTTGACGAGTCCTAACGGATCACGTCCTTCGGCGATTTTCTCGATGCCCTTGTGTACATAACCGAGTCGTTCCTCCAGGTGCAGGATGGTTTCCCCCACCGCCTGGAAGCGGAAATGGCCGGGCTCGATGATTCCCGCATGGACCGGGCCGACCGGAATTTCGTAGACGCTCGCGCCATGGGCCTTGAGGAAAGGGTAGTTGCTGTCCGGTGGCGTCGAAGGCGGCGGTTGTCCGTCGGCCGGGAAGTTTTTCCGCAAGGGATAGGCGTTTTCGTCCCAGGCCTGATGGCGAATCCAGCGCTTGGGGTCCGGGTGGTCGGTGAAACGGAGGCCGAACAGATCCCGGATATGCCGCTCCACCCGATCCGCCGCCCAGTAATATGGCGCATGCGAAGGCAGGCTGGGATTACCGGCCGGCAGATAGGTTCGGAGGATCAGGTAGCGCCCTTCCTTCTCGAGGCAGGCATTCATTGCCAGGTCGGAGCCGCGGTCTTCCGCCCATGCCCCGGCCCAGCGCCAGTTCTGCGCGCTCGCTTGCTGCGCGGTTTTGCCCCAGTCTTCGCTTTCGATCTCGGTCAAGTCGGCCGGCAGCAACGGACTGGGCGTGATCGGCAGGATTTTCACGCCTTCCGAAAGTAGGGCCGCATCGAGCATTGCACGCGCGTCGAGGTTTTCCGTAATGATCGACTCCTGCCGGCCGGAATTCTTCGAGACGAATTCCTTAGACTGATTCACCGCGGCCGGCTCTCCAGTTGAATAGCTTGCGGCGGCGCGCCGCCAGCGGATGATCCGAATAGGCGTCGTATCGCTCCAGGCCATGAACTTCGCACCGGCCGCCTGCCGCAATATAGTCGTGACGGAAGTGTTCGATGAACTCCATGACGGTATGGTCGACCAGGGATGCGTAGGTCAGATCGAAAACGATGGTTTCGCCGGCCGGCAGTTCGGCCAGCTCATCCTTCAGGGCCAGAAAATTGGAAAAGATGGCCGCACCGTTGAGCTTGATCCGGAAGCCGTTCGTGTCCCGCATGATCCGATAGGAGAGCTGGAACAGATTCCCGAGTTTCACGCCTTGCCAGCGGTGTATCAGCAACTTGGCCGCAATGCCGATGGCAACCCCGATCAGGAGGTCTGTAGTCAAAATGCCCACGATGGTAATGATGAACAACGCGAGCTGTTCGAAGCCGATATCGAGCGTCTTGGCGAACGCCTTGGGCGAAGCGAGTCGATACCCGGCATAGACCAGCAAAGCCGCGAGCGATGCCAGCGGAATATCGCGGATGAGACGCGGGAACAAGGCCACGAACAACAGCAGAAAGAGGCCGTGGAAGAAATTCGACCAACTGCTGCGCGCGCCGTAACCGACGTTGGCGGAGCTGCGGACGATCTCGGCAATCATGGGCATGCCGCCGATCAATCCCGATAGCGTGTTGCCGACGCCGATGGCGGTAAGATCCCGATCGAGATCGGAGCGGCGGTGCTCCGGATCGAGACGATCCACCGCGGAGGCGACCAGCAAGGTTTCGAGACTGCCGATCAGCCAGAGACTCAAAACGGCATTCCAAAAGGCGAGCGTCCCGATTTTTGAAAAATCGGCGAAGACTAGGCTGTCCAAGAAGCTATCCGGAATATCGGCGAGAAATTGCGGAGCGTTCACGACGATATGCCGGTGCCAGGCTTCGTTTTCGGCTCCTTCGGAAACAAGATAGAGTTCGGCTTGGTTCAGATCGAACGCCCGCCCCAGTATGAACCCGCTCAGAACGACCAGAATGGGTGCGGGAACCCTGCCGATACCCTTGTTCCCCAACAGCGGCCACGCGAACAGGATCAGAAGACCGATGCCGCCGATCAGGAAGATTTCCGGATTGTAATGCAGCAAGCTTTGGGGAATATGCTCGAGGCTCTGCAAGGATGTTTCGACGGCGGGTCTGGCGCCGACCAGGATATGGATTTGCCTCGCGATAATCATGATGCCGATGGCGGCCAGCGTACCGTGGGCAATGGCGGCCGGAAAGAACGTGGCCAGCCGGCCGGCCCTGAAAAGACCCAGCAGGAATTGCAGAATGCCCGCCACGACGATCGCAGCCAGGGTGTAGCGGTAGCCGGCGAAGAGATCGCCTTCGCCCAGGGTATGAACTGCGGTGAACAAGACGATGATCAGCCCGGCGGCAGGGCCCGTGATCGTCAGGCGGGCGCCGCCGATCCGGGAGACGACAAAGCCGCCGATAACGGCGCTGAGGATACCCGCCATCGGGGGAAATCCGGAAGCCATGGCGATGCCGAAGCACAAAGGCAGGGCGATTAGGAAGACCAGAAAGCCGGAGACCGCATCGGTGCGCCAGTTCTCGGCGAGATCGGTCACACTGCTTCGAATTGACAGAGGAATCCGTTTCAAAGGGGTGATGCTCCTGAAATGAGTTGAGTGGCCTGGCTGAACCAATCGCCCAAGAAGCCCGGAATGGATAGTCCGAGCCAGAGCACCAGAGCCAGGTGGATCATTACCGGCAACAAATTGGCCGGGATGGGCTTTTGGCCCTCCGGGACGTCCCCGTAGACCATGAGTTGCAAATGCCGGAACAGGCCGGCAAAGGCGACGCCGATGCCGATCAGAAGCAAAGGCGTCAGCCAGGGGTAATCGCGCATGGTGGCGATGAGCACCAGGAATTCGCTGGCGAACACGCCGAAGGGCGGAAACCCGGCGATGGCCACGGTGCCGATAAGAAGCCCCCAGCCGATGGCGGGCTGGGTCAGGATCAGTCCGCGAATCCGGTCCATGCGCTGGGTGCCGGCGAGCTGGGCGGCATGTCCCACGGTGACGAAGATCGCCGATTTGGTCAGCGAATGGGTGGTCATGTGGAACAGGGCGGCGAAGGTGGCCCAAGGGCTGCCGATGCCGAAGGCGAAGGTCATGAGTCCCATGTGCTCGATGGAGGAATAGCTGAACAGGCGCTTGATGTCGGTCTGCCGGTGCAGAAACAGGGCCGCCACCAGAAAGGACAGGAGGCCGAAGCCCATCATCAGATAACCGGCGACCTGGGTGCCGAGGGAGCCGTCCACCAGCATCTTGCAACGCACCACCGCGTACAAGGCGTCGTTGAGCAATAGCCCCGAGAGGATGGCCGACATCGGGGTCGGGCCTTCGGAATGGGCATCCGGCAGCCAGTTGTGCAGGGGCACGAGGCCGATTTTGGTGCCGTAACCCACCAGCAGGAACACGAAGGCCAGTCTCATGATATTGGGTTCGAGCGCGCCGGCGTTCACGTGCAGTACCGTCCATAGCAGCGCGTTGCCGCCTATGCCCAGTTTTTGTTCGGCGGCGAAATAAAGCAGCACCGTGCCGAACAGGGCGAGGGCAATCCCCACGCCGCACAGGATGAAATACTTCCAGGCCGCTTCCACCGACTCGGGCGTGCGGTACAGGCTGACCAGCAGCACCGTGGCCAGGGTCGCGCCTTCCATCGCCACCCAGAGGACGCCCATGTTGTTGGTCGTCAACACCAGGTACATGGCCAACATGAAGCCCTGATACATCGCATAGTACAGCCGCAGGCGCTTGACGTTGACGCGCCCGGTTTCCAGTTCGTGCGCCATGTAGGGGCCGGAGAAGATGGACGTGGTCAGCCCCACGAAAGCGGTAAGCACGATCAGATAGACGTTGAAGGAGTCGATGTAGAGAAGCTGACCCGAAGACAATCGGGGGCCGTGAACCAGCACGTCGATGGCGAGCCAGATCGAAGCCGCCAAGGCCCAGGCGTTACAGTGCACATTGATGCGTCCCGCCCGCCGGCTGTCTGCCAGAAGTCCGAGAATCGCCATGCCAGCCAGAGGAATCACCAGAACGAGATAGGCCGCGATCATGGCTTATCTACCTCGGTTAGCTTGCTGAGCCGATCCACGTCGAGAGAGTCGATACTCTCGCGGATCTGGAAGAAGAACACGCCGAAAACGACCGCGGCGACCAGGACATCGGCCGCGACCCCCAATTCCACCACCATCGGCATGCCGTAGGTGGACACCACGGCCGCGAAGAACAATCCGTTCTCGATGGACATGAAGCCGACCACATGAGCCACCGCCTGCCGCCGGGTGATCATCAGCAGCATGCCCAGGAGGACGACGGCCAGGCTCACAGCGATGGCGTTGAGCGTCACCAGGGGCGAATGGGCGACGACGGGAAGACTCACGTAATAACTGAAGACCACCAGGAACGCCCCGCCCATCATTACCCTCGCCGGATGCTCGATCGTGTCGAGTTCACGGTGCAGTCCCAAGCGATAGATCATCCGGTGCAGCATGACAGGGATGAGTATGCCTTTGAGCAGAAAGCTCAAACCCGCCGAAATGTAAAGATGGGGAAAATCCAGGACGCCGGCGACCATGGCCGTGGTCGCGGCGAGCAAAATGCCTTGGATGGCGAATACCAGGACCAGCCTGACCAATCGGGACTGGCCGAGCATCAGGAACGAGGTCAGCGCGATGAGTCCCGCCAGCAGCAGGACCGCTTGGCTGTACAGGCTGAGTTCGGCGAAATCCATTAGCGCGCGGCCTCCAGAATGATGTGGCTCAGCATGCCGAGAACGCTGAGAAGGTACGCGAAGCTCAAATACTCCTGCACCCGAAAAATACGCATCTTGGCGAACAGCACCTCGGAAACGGCCAGCATGACCGCCAGTACGGCGAGCTTTAGGGTAATCACTCCGAGACCTAATGCCAGCGCATTCACGGTGAAGGTTTGGGCGATCCCCCACGGAAAGAAGATGTTGGCGATGAGAACGCCATAGAGCATGAGTTTGATCTGGGATGCCCACTCGATCAGAGCTAGCCAGCGACCGCTGTATTCCAGGATCATGGCCTCGTGGATCATGGTCAGCTCCAGGTGGGTGGCAGGGTTGTCCACGGGAATGCGTCCCGTCTCGGCGATCGCCACCAGCATCAACCCCCCGAGGGCGAACACGAAGGACGGGCGCAGCACCAGTCCGGTGTCGAGCACGAAGTTCACGGCTTGGGACAGATTGGTGGTATGCGCGCTCATGGCCAGGGTGAACACCGCCATGAGCATGGCGGGCTCGGCCAGAGAGGAAATCGTCATCTCGCGCGACGAACCCATGCCGCCGAAGGCGGTGCCGACGTCCATGCCGGCCAGCACCAGGAACATCCGGCCGAGGGCGAAAAACCCCACCAACACGATGACATCGGCGATGCGCGCCGTGGGCAAATGAATCGCCGCCAGGGGGACAGTGGCCGCCGCCAGCACGGTGGATGCGAAGACGATGTAGGGGGCGGCACGGAAGATCCACGAGGCTGGATGCGGCACGATGGGCTGCTTCCGGTAGAGCTTCCGCAGATCCCGGTAAGGCTGGAACAGAGAAGGGGCCTTCCGGTTTTGCAGCCGGCACTTGACCCGCTTGATCCAGCCCGAAAGCAAGGGCGCCAAGGCGATGAAAAGCAGGGTCTGAAGTATTGCCATCAACCAGGCCATCAGCTCACCACCCACAGCAGAATGATCAGGGTAAAAAAAGCGTACCCGAGATAAGTGCGGATATTGCCGGTCTGCACGCGCCCGACCCAGCGGGCCAATCGGGTGACGGCCCGTCCCGACGGCTCGTACAGAACCGCCCAGGCGCGATCCAACACCTGGAATTGATATCGAAGCCCCGTCACGCGTGTGCCCGCAGGTCCTTCGGTTTGTTCTTCGACCGTCTCGCGGGTATCGAACACCGGCTCGAAAATGCGGCGTATCGGCATGCTGAATGAGCCTGAGGTGTACTGGGTACGAGGAGTCAATCCACCGAAACCGCAGTCCCAGGGTTCGGCCCGGCGCGGCTCAAGACCGGTGCGGCGGTAAAGGAGGTAATAGCATAGCCAGCCCACCGCCACGGTGCCCAGGAGGACTAGCGCCGGCGAATACGCCGCCACCTCCGGCGACACTGGCGTCAGCCATAGCCAGCCGAGGGCCGAGATGTTCGGCAGCACAAATCCGGTCAAGGATTGCGTCAAAGCGCCTAGCGCGTTGATGAGGGGCATCGGCAAAACGCCGAACAGCACACAGCAGGCGGCGAGTAAAGCCGGCCCCGCCAGCATGCCGGGGTGGCGGATCTCACGGGCGCGAGCGATGTGGCGGGAGCGGGGAAGCCCCAGGAAAGCCACGCCGTACACCTTGACGAAACAAGTGGCCGCCAATGCGGAGGTCAGTGCCAACACCGCGCTGGCGGTCGGAATCAGGCTGCGGAGTATGCCGCTTTGGATGCTGCCGGCCTGCAAGGCCGTTTGGAATATCAGCCATTCGGAAACGAAGCCGTTGAAAGGCGGCAGGGCGGAGATGCTCAGCGTGCCGATCAAAAACAAGGCCGCCAGTTTCGGCATGCGGTGGATGAGACCGCCCATGTTCTCAAGGCTCTGTTCATGGGTTTGATGCAGGATGGCGCCCGCGCCGAGAAACAGAAGGCTCTTGAACAAGGCATGGTTGAGCGAATGCAGTAACGCCGCCACCAGCCCCAGCGTTCCCAATAGGGATTGTCCGCTGCTTTGGAAAATCAGCGCAAGACCCAAAGCGGTGAAAATGATCCCGACGTTTTCCACCGACGAGTAGGCGAGAAGCCGCTTCAGGTTTTGCTGCTGCAGCGCATAAAGAATCCCGAGCACGGCTGACGCCGATCCGATCAGGAGGACCAGCACGCCCCATTGCCACAAAAGAGACGGCAGCAAATCGAAGGTGAAGCGGATGAAGCCGTAGATCGCGATTTTCAGCATGACCCCGCTCATCAAGGCGGAAACGTGAGACGGCGCGGCCGGATGGGCTTCCGGCAGCCACGTATGCAGGGGGACGAGCCCCGCCTTCATGCCGAAGCCCGCGAGCGCCAGTGCGAAGGCGATGCTCGCCCACAATGGGTTCAGCGCCGCACTGCGCAAAGCCTCGAACGTCAATCCACCGGAAAATCCCGCGAGGACGCCGAAAGCCAGAATGATCGCGATCGCCCCGATTTCCGCCATCAGCAAGTAGAGAAAGGCCGCGCGGCGATGGGTCGCGTGCTCGTGCTGGTAGGCGACCAGAAAATAACTGGCGACCGACATCAATTCCCAGGCAACCATGAATAGGAAGGCGTCGTTGGCGAGCAGTACCAGTTCCATGCCGGCAACGAACAGCCCGGTGAAAAGACCGAGGACCGAAAGCTTGTGTTTGCCGTGCTCGAATTCCCGAACGTAACCGGGACCGAACAAGCTGGCGGCGATCAGAGGAATGCCGAGCACGCAAAAGAAGAAACCGGCTAGCGGGTCCAGCGCCAAGTGCCAGTTCAGCCAGGGCAGACCGAAGGGCAGCGTCACGGTGCGGGTGGCGCCGCCGAGGAGCGCGATGAGGCCGGCTGTTACGGCGAACCCGCCCGATGCTCCCAACAGAACGAAGGGCATTGTCCGCGCCAGACGGGAAAAGCGACCCGGGGTAAGTCGTTCGTTAGTCCGCGCCGGACGGAAAGTCGCTTGCCCGACCCATCGCAGCATTCCGTGCCATAACAAGCCGTTCGGCCCCGAGACCAGTGCTGCAAGGGCGGACAGCAGCGCAGCCAGGACCGAAATGCCGGCTAAAAATAGGGACATCGGGGACGGGGATTTGTAAACCGCATGGGAAAAGCCGCATGCAATTCCGTTGCCAACAAAACGTCATCCATCATTTCAAGCACCTACACCTATCCCGCGGCCGCATTAGGTTGAAAACACCCGCTATAAGCGGTGATACATGTTCAATAGCACCATCGAAATGGCGCTCTACATTGCATGTTGCGACGATGTCGAGTCCCGTCCGAGTGGTAAATCTTAAAACAATTAACATCTTATGTGCATAAGAAGTTATCGGAACCCATATTGCGTGTTTGACACTGCTCATCTATCCCGATAAAAAAGCTACTTTCGAACGTTCGTGCGTGGACCGCGATGTTACTTGTTTGCAAATGGTGAGCAGGTTGATCCGGGAAGCTTATGGGGCCGGATTGGAAGGAACACGTATCCGAAGGTCGGCAGAGCGAATCGTAACGCCGCGCCTTCGATAAAGATCGAAAAGTTCGTAGTAGTCGCGGATCAAGTCGTCCGTTTGTTGTAAAAACGCTGTCTTTGGTCGTAGTATCGGCTTGGCGTGGGGGGATGTGGTGTCACTATTCGTTGACCGAATAACCGAGTTCGCCCGGAACCGCCGGAAAAAAATGCGCGGGAGTTTCCTTAAGGAAGCTCTGATTAAGTCCTTCGACAGGCCTGTCCTGAGCCGAGTCGAAGGGCTCAGGACGAACGGTAAGGTATTGATTCCGTTCGTGGTGAGCTTGCCGAACGCTCTCCTGAGCCTGTCGAGGGGCATGAACGGAATCCACTTGTTCAGAGCTTCCTTAAAGCGAAACGGAAAGCCTAGCCCAGCTGACAGGGTTGGTTTTTTGCAGTATCGGCGTGTCTCGATTCCCATAGCGAAAAAATAAACCGAAAAACCGCCGTTTTTCGGTTTATCGCATTTTCGGCAGGAGGATGTCGGAAAACCAGGATGACAGTCCTCTGCTAAAGTTAAGCCGACAATTCATTGTCGGTCCTCTCTTCAGAATAAGAACAAGAAAAGGTGTTGCTTGAGGATGATGTCTAAATCCACCGGAAATTTGCACCGACTGATCGGGTGCGGGTGGGTTAGCTTTCTCCTATCACTTGCACTTGCGGTAATCGTTGCCCTTGGCTGTGCCGGCAAGCCCGTCATGGCAGGCGAGCCCAGCCCCAAAATTTATGCAGCGGAAGAGCGAGCTGATTCACTCTCCGCTGACACCCTGCGCGAAATCTTCTTCATGCGATTGACGAGTTGGCCTGATGGCACGCCAATTCGTGTTTTCGTACTGCCGGATAAACATCCTCTGCATGTCCGTTTTTCCAAGGAAGTGTTGGGTGTCTATCCCTTCCAGCTACGCGCGGCATGGGACCGGCTGGTTTTTTCGGGGACAGGTTTAATCCCGCATATGGTCGAGACGGTCGGAGAAATGCGCGAGATGGTTCGGGCGACTCCTGGAGGTATTGGATATGTTGACAAATAGGGGCTTTCTAGGGAAGGCGCTGGCCATGCGGATCGTCGGTCCTCGAACGATCGCGCGTATGGCTGCAACGGTCGCCTGCTTTTTCGTATCCGGCGTGGCAGCGGCGCTGGATTTCAGCACTATTGACTGGCAGTTGCATGGTTTTGCGAGTCAAGGATTTACCTATACCACGAGCAATCAAGTGTTCGGCGCGAGCCGTGGCGGCAGTCTGGATTTCACCGAAATTGGCGTCAACGGATCCGTGCGATTGCTGCCAAACCTGTTGTTTTCCGCTCAAGGGCTCTATCGCAACGCCGGCGGTTCCGATCGGGAGGATTTTCGGCTCGATTTTGCCCAAGTGGATTACAACGGCACGTTTCTCGACTCGGCTTTAACGCTTGGGGTGCGGGCGGGGCGAGTCAAAATACCGTTCGGACTATACAACGACACTCGGGATGTGGTCTGGACCCGGCCTTCGGTGATTCTGCCCCAGTCGGTTTATTTCGACACGCTCGGGCTCAGGCAGGCGATGATCTCGGCCGACGGAGGACTGCTGTATAGCCGCTATAACTGGGGCGATCATCGCTTCAATTTGGAATTCATGGTCGCGGAACCGCAGGATGATACCGGCGATGCCACCGATTTCCTCACCGGCATGCTCAACTCGCCCGGTAGAATGGATGGGCGTCCCTTGTTTCTCGGGCGAGCCGTCTATGAGTGGATGGGCGGGCGGGCGCGTGCCATGTTCAGCGTGGTCGACCTGGACCGTGACTTCAGGTCGCGTGCAAGCGGAGTTCCATCCGGCAACATCCAGGCTTTATATCCTTTGTTCTCTCTGCAATATAATGCAGAGCGCTGGTCGTTGACTGCGGAATACGGTTGGGTCGATGCCCGTCGCAGTGGTTTTACACCGGTTCCCATAGAGAATACCTCGGAGGGGTTTTATGTACAGGGAGAGTACCGATTGAGCGATGACTGGTCTGCCGTACTTCGCTATGACGTTTTTCATGCGGACCGTGACGACCGAAGCGGTCGTTCCTTGGCCGAGCAAACCGGCCAAGCACGCCACCGCTTTTACGCTTATGATCTTGCCGTCGGTGTCCGCTGGGAATTTGTGCGGAATTGGCTGATTGCGGCGGAATACCACAACGTGGAAGGTACCGCCTGGCTCTCTCCTCACGACAATTCCGACTTGCTGAGAGGCGGGGGAGATCCTCACTGGGATCTCTTTTCTGTAATGGTATCGTTTCGTTTCTGAAGCCGTTGCTGGAAAGGATAAATGAGGAATGACACAAACCGTTTTTGGACATTGCGCCGAAAAGGGTTTGTACTGTTGAGTCTGCTCTTGTTGACGCTCGGTGTCGCTTTCGGCGCACTGAACCATTGGAATTTAAGGACTCAATTCAAAAACCAGCAAGCCGTTCGCAATGCGGCTCTTAGGACTGAATTCAAAGAGCTTATAGAGCGTTCGGCCGACCGCTTGCAACGCCTGGGCGTGGTGCTTGCTTCGCTCGGTAGGTTGGATCGGTTCATCACGGCGCCGCGCGAGAATCAAACCGCTGCCCGTTTGCAGGGATTTTTTTCCAGCGTACGGTACGAATTGGACGTCGAGCGGATCGAGCTGTTCGATGCGGCAGGTAATTCAGTGCTGAGCTGGTCTTCGTCAATGGCGAACGCGGTTCCACAAGACCGCTTACAGGACGTTTTGAGCCGAGTCCTCGAAACGGAGCAGCCGATGACAATCTTGACCTGTCAACCGGGTTGCAGCCTTCATGCTTTTGTTCCGTTGCTTTCTGCGGGACGAAATGTAGGCATCCTTTCTCTCAGCCAGATGATTACCGATCTGGTGCTGGACTTTTCGGCGGGTGCCGGAACGGCTGTCGCAATCCTCGTGGCCTCTCCGGGAACCGGCGAAAAGGTTCTGGAAGCCTGGGGCCTGCGTGTTGCTGCGTTGTCCAATCCGCAACAGCTGGAGCCTTTCTTGAGGAATCTCGCCGAGCACTATCCGGGGCCGGATATGCTCACAGCCGACCAATGGCTGGAATGGAAGAAGAAAAAATTCACGGTTTATGCTTCGCCGCTGAACGACATCCTGGCGGGCGGCGAGACCGGCCAACTTATGTTCATCGTGGATGCTAGCGCTTCGGCCGCGGCGCTCGACCAGGCCAATCGGGACGCCCTGGTTGTCGTCGGGATGTCTTTAGCCATAGCCGAAGTCCTGCTGTTGGTATTGCTGCATGCTCCGCTACGGCGCATTCAACATCTTGCATCGACATTGCCATTGCTGGCTCACGGCAACTATCACAAAGTCAACGAGCGGCTAAAGACGCTCAGCCGCCTGGTCGAATGGAAAGACGAAATCGACATCCTCTATGCCACGTCCATCCGTTTGGCTCATCAGATCGAAGAGCATCAAAACACCCTCGCGGCGGAGAGGGACTTTATTCAAGGGCTGCTGGACAACGCCCAGGTTTTGATTCTGACTCAAACTCGCGACGGCAGAATTCGTACGGTTAATGAATTGACGTCCCAGATCTTGGGACGTCCCGGCGAGACGCTCAAAAACGCCCGATTCGTCGAACTGATCGAAATCGATAACGAAACCAGTGATATCGCCCGGAATCTCGAAAAGCTGTTCTCCAACCTGCTGCATCGTCTGGAACACGAGTCGGTCCTGACCTGCTGCGACGGCACCAAGCGGCATATCGTATGGGTGCATACGCGTTTGGGCTTGGAGCAGGAGAACGGCATTGCCGTGCTGTCCATCGGTTTGGACGCTACTGAAAGAGTCCAGGCCGAATCCCGTATACGCTGGCTGGCGAACCACGATTCATTGACCGGGCTCCACAATCGGCTCTGGTTCAAGGACGAGCTGGAGCGGAGTTTTGCCGAGGCGGAGCGGAACGGTACCCCGGCGGCCCTGCTCTTGTTCGACCTGGACCATTTCAAGGACGTCAATGACAGCAGCGGACACGCTGCCGGCGATGCGCTGCTGTGCCTTTTGGCCAATGAGCTGCAGGCGCGGGCACGCAAGTCGGATGTTCTGGCTCGCTTGGGGGGCGATGAGTTCGCCGTTCTGATGACCGGTACCGACCGGTCGGGAGCAGAGTACTTTGCTCAGGATCTCAATCAGCGCTTGACCGAGAAGCCTTTCCGCTTCGGCGACCGAAGCTATCGCATTTCCGCGAGCATAGGTATCGCCCTGATTCCGGAACATGGCAAGGATGTGGAAGAGCTTATGGCGAACGCCGACGCGGCCATGTATCAGGCAAAAAAAGCAGGGCGAGGACGGTGGCATTTGTTCTCGCACTCGGGCGAAGAACGCGCTCAGATCAGTCACCGGGCGTATTGGCGCAACGTTATCGCCCAATCTTTGGATCAAAAGCGTCTATTTTTTCATTATCAGCCCGTAGTGGACGTGGCGACGGGGCTTGTCGCTTATCACGAGGCGCTGCTTCGCTTGAAGCTGGACGACGGACGCATCGTTCTTCCGGGTGAATATATGGACGTCATTTTGCGTTCGGACTTGATGAGCGCCATCGATTCGTATGTCACTCGGGAGGCGATCGAAATCCTTGGCAAGGTTCGTTCGGCGCGCCTTTCGATCAATCTTTCCGCTGCCGCGCTGACCGATCCGGGATGGGCGGAGCCGCTCAAACAAGCGGCGCGCGACGGAGTCTTGGCTCCGGAACGTTTATTGCTCGAGATCACAGAGACTGCCGCGATCGCCGATTTAGAGGCGGCTCGGCGGATTATGGACGAATTAACCGATATTGGCTTCGGATTCGCGATGGACGATTTTGGGGCCGGGTTTGCGTCCTTTCATTACCTAAGACACTTGCCGATCAAGCATGTGAAGATTGACCGTTCATTTATCAGCCGTCTAGCCAATGACGATGACGACAAAGTGTTTGTCAGCGCCCTGACCACGCTCGCTCATGGCTACAGGCAAAAAATCGTCGCCGAAGGAGTTGAAAATGCGCAGACACTAATTCGGCTTCGAGAATTAGGAGTCGATCTGGTACAGGGCTTTTTTATCGGACGTCCCGATCGACAGTTAAAGCCGGCAACAATGTCCGTGATCGATTTACCGTTGGTTGGATCGTAAGCGGCATCCGCATACTACTTTTATCAACTAATAATTATGAGTACGATCACGCTACCCGAATTTTACTGTCCGTTTCCCTCGCGCCTCAATTCTCATGCCGAAGCGGCTAATCGTCATACCCTGGCGTGGGTGAGGCGTTTCAATTTGGTTACCGACGATCGCGAATGGCAGCGGCTGGAAGCTTCCAAATTCAGCTGGTTGGCAGCCCGCGCCTATCCCGATGCTCCTTACGAAGGACTTAATATCGTCTCGGATTGGAACACTTGGCTATTCATTCGCGACGATCAATGCGACGAGTCGGGTTTCGGGCGGAGTCCGGATAAACTTGCCCATTTTCATGAGCGGTTGACTGAAATTCTTACCGGTCGCGAGCCTAACGAAACGGATCTGCCGCTTGCTCGAGCACTGCACGACCTTTACCTTAGACTGCGGCAAATAGCAAACGACGACTGGATGTGCCGGTTTATACTCAGCGTCGTCGAATATTTCGAATCCTCGGTTTGGGAAGCTAAAAACCGTGCAAGCGGAATTACGCCGGACCCGCTAACGTATGTGACGATGCGCCCGTTTACCGGAGGACTTTATACCGATATCGAGCTGATAGACGTCGTGGAAGACATAAGTCTGCCGCTGCACGTGCGCAAACACGATACGCTGCAGAATCTGATCCGGATGGCGAACAATGTGGTTTGCTGGTCCAACGACATCATTTCTTTCGCCAAGGAAGTCCAGCACAATGATGTCCATAACCTGGTCGTGACGTTCCAGCACCATCGTCGGTTGTCTCTTCAGGATGCAATTCAGCAAGCGGCGGAGCTGACGAATAGAGAAGTCCGCAATTTCATCGCATTAAAAGAGCAATTGCCCACGTTCGGAGCTGCGATCGATAGCGACGTTCAGCGTTTTGTCTCGGTTCTGTGCTCGTGGATGCGCGGCAATCTCGATTGGTCCTACAGCTCGGGGAGATATGTAGTGTCGATCGTCGGCAATGGCCCGAAATGATGAATAGAAAAACAGATGCCCCATGCGGTGGGGCGGATTGATCTCTGAACCAATATGCTTTGGACGCTCCGGCCGGCGCATTCCGGTGCGTCCAACCGGCGTCTCTAGGATTGTCTGACCGCCGGCTTGCGTCGATTCGTTAGACGCCGCTGCGATTGGCAATCGGAAATTTCACGTTTCGTTTTTTCCCGTGCCTCCGCTTGTGTGGGGGTGTCAATGACCGTCGATATCCCGCGGCCAACCGGCGAAACCGGCGTGTCCGAGGCGGTTTGAGACCGCTCGACATCGGCTCCTGTAAGTGCCCGAAGCTGCGCCAGCTCTCTAGCTGTGGCATCGAGTTTCTCTCGGAGTTCGTGTATCAACTGATAGAGCTGTTCGAAATGAATCTGGAAGTACCGTGCCGACGGAAATGCTGGCGGGACCGGCGCGTCTGCTTGTATGGCTGGATCGCATTCCTGGCGCCTGAGTCTGGGTGTCATCTGTTTCTCCTCTCGATCGTGAAATCACCGCCTCATGGCTGGGAAATGAGGCGGTGCCCCCAGTCGGCTAAGCACTAACGTTTTGATAGAGCAGCAGTGCGTGTTGGCGTTTGAAAAGAAGAACGACCAAGCAAAATTCTCCGCTTGAGCAACGGCTCCCTTAACTCATATCTAGGGGGCCGATGCAGTAAAACTGTGGAAACACCGCGAGTCCGAAAGAACACTTTTCACGAATGGAGCGCGGCGATGCCGCCAAAGCCGGCAGAGCATGACGATTGAGCGATGTCATGACTCTTGAGCATGAATGTTTCCATAAAAGGCAATCGCCATGCCACCCTCCTCAAGTGCTTGATGGGACGGCGTCCGCGTCGGCTGATCCATCGGTGCGATCAGTGATTGGTGTGGCAAAACACACAATCGATGTGACTTTTGACCCGCCCGGCGCATCGCGGTCTCGAATACAGCCATTTTCTGTGGGTTGAATAGTGTGACCGTCGGGGTTTCGGTTCGAGACGTACTAGCGTGCCGGAACTTAATCATTCCATCGAGAACGTTCCGGTCGTGTAAGTGCCGTTTCGATGTAACCCATTTCTCACCTCGGGGCGGATGTAAGCGAGAAGTTCCAGGCCGTTTTCACCGCTGCCAGGCGGCGACGAGTTTGAGGCAGGCGCGGCGCCATTCGCAGTCGGGAACGGTGCATTGGAACCGTTCCTCGGTGCGGTAACAGGGGGTGCGCTGCTGGGCGCGTTGGACAGCCCGGACCCAGGCGGCCGGGGGCGGCGCGTCAGGTTCATCGGGTGCGGGGCGGGCAATCCGAAGCGGCGGTGCGGCATCCATCGGGCGGTCCATCCATGCAAAAGAGGGCGCCGCTCGGAGGCGGCGCCGGCAACCCAGTGAGGCGAATAGCACAGGCGCGGGCGGACGGCGGGCGCGGAGGAAGAGGGGGCTCCGCGCCCAAGCGCCCGCCCGGCGCTACGAGAAGACAGGGCAAGACAGGTGCCAGCCGCCAGGCCCGAGAACGCGGGCGCTCGCGCCAACCGCCAGTCGGACGGTGCGGGAAACGGCTGAGTGCGGTTAGGCTTTTCACCCGGCGCCACGCTTCAGTCGGTGTAATCGGAGGGGATGATCGCCGCCACCTGGCGCGAGCGCGGGCCGAGCGTCACCGGCATCTGGCCGCTGACGAAGGTCGCGGTGGTCCGGATGATCACCGGCAATGGCGGTATCGCATCGACCAGGGGAATCACAGGGATCGGGTCGCGGTCACGATCGAGGCGCGCCGCTGTCCATCCTCATCGGGTGGAACGTGAGCATGATTCCCTTGGCCGTGATCAGGACGCCGAGGTAGGGGATGTTGGCCGCGACTGTGCCGATCACCGTCAAATGGCGGGGCAGCTCGGTTTCGAGGAACTGGCTGGTGGCGTACTGGTCGAGCTCGACGCGGCGGTAGAAGAATCAGAGGTCGAATGCCATGGCGACCCCGCAGAGGCAGGCTAGAGCATTTTCCGATCCGGTATCAGGGAGCCCGATAGGGTAGGTCGGCAATCCCTTCCCAATCGCAAACGGTCGCTTTAGGCACGGACCCTTCCAATCGCAAACGGTCGCTTTAGTCGCGACCCTTCCAATCGCAAACGGCCGTCCTGGGAGCGCCAGGACGCCCCTTCCAACAAAATCCTTTGCCGAGCCGATAAGTCGGCAAGGGATTGCCGACCTACGTTCTTCCCGCCCGAACACGAATCCGTACACCGGGATGAAAAACGCTCTAGCAGCAATAGGCCGTGCGGCAAATCCCGCAGTACGTTGCGGGATGCCACCCATTTATTGTGAACGCCGGGCGGGGAAGTGGGCATGCAAAGCAGTTCTTTTCAAATCAAAACTGCTTTAACGGGACCGAGAATGCATAGCCCGCCGAGAGGAGGCTATGCCGAGCTAGAAAGCCTCCCAAGCTCGGGGCGGGCAATGCCAAAGTGCAGGAAAAAAAGTCGGGGCTGATGCGATCAGTGCAGTTGTTTCGGCCACTTCAGACGCACGATTCCGCTCTGCTCGCTATCGAGCTCGCCTAGAGACTCATTCGCCAAATAAATTCCACTTTCCGCAGGTACGGCGGAAGCTATGGAGGCCAGCGGAAGGCCCTTATACATCGCCGCATAGAGAGGCTTGCTTCCATCAGGGCTCACGACGATCACACCCGTACGCTGCGTCTGACGCAGCAGCAGTCGGGGCGGCAACCGCAAGAGCAGCGGTTTGATCCACGCGTTTTCGTGGGCCCAGGTCAGGATGGGGCTTCTCTCTGTGAACAGGGCAAGCCAGATACGCCCGGACGCATCGCGGTCCATCCCGTCGTCCATGCCCGTAAGCCCATCGAGCACCACCTCGTAGCTCCCCGCTTTCGGACCCCGAAGATAGAAACGCGCCAGACGGAAAAGAGAGGTCTGGGTGACCAAAACCGACTCCTCCCGCGGCTGGCCCGGATGCAGGTCGTATAGAACGCCGTTGATGAAGTGGAATCCCTCCGCGACAAGGCGGGTGGTTCCGGTATCCAGGTCGTGCCGCCACAGGCGCCCATTGGGAGGTAGGGCAATGGCTTCATCTACCGCGTCGTCTAGCGAAGCGTCTCTGTACGAGAACGGTTCGGAGAAATAGATGCGCCGGCCGTCCTCGGAGACTTCCAGGTTGTCGCAGACCACCAGCGGACGATGATCTCCGCCGCTGCCATCGCGCCTCAATTCGGGCGCCTTGGGATCGTTGTCCGCATAGACGACCGGGTGATCGGGATCGATCAGCGTTGCCGGCACCTCGAGAACGATGGGCTCGATTTTCCGGGTGTCGAGCGCGAGACGGTAGAGTCCGACAGCCTCGCCCGGAAACGGCTCGCCATAGGCGTTGGAGGAGCAAAAATAAACATGGTTCGGGTCGCCGGGCGCTTCGTGTATGCCGAACGCCATCAGCGGCGCATCCACGAACGGCTCAACCGCGTGTGTGGCGAGGTCTACGCTCCAGATTTTTCCGTCCGTCGCTGTAACCAGGGCCCTGGTTCCGCCGGTGAGTAACACGACATCGTCGTAACCCGGTAGGTCGGACCGAAAATGCTCCAGACCGGCAGCGAAGTCGGCGGAATGCTCGACTGCGGCGATCGCCGCTGCCGTCTTTGGGTCGAAGGAAATCGACTCGGCGACGCAGCAGCGAATTTCCGGTCTGGGGGCTGCGGCGATCCACCAGATTACGATGAGTAACACAAGGCCTATGCCGATCCATTTCTTCATGAGCCTGATCCTCAAGCATTATGAGACGTTATCTATCCAACCTTACCGGGTTATGGCGATAGCCCTTTATCGCCGGCTCAGCGGCGTTTCATCGCAGCGGCGGCAAACCGGCGTTCGGCGGCTTGTAATTGCGGTCTTTCTTGCGCCGTCTTTGTGCCGAGTCGTCGATCACCTCGTTGCCGAACCTGGCGGTACCTAAGGCGCGATAATGACGCTGTTGTGTGTGGGCATAAACCCCGTTGAGGAATTGTGCGTAGGAATCGGTAATCGCTCCGAGGTAATTATCGGCTCCCACGTCTATCGGAGTAACCCCGAGGCCCGCCGCCATGGCTTTATCTTGAATCCAACGCAAGGTTAGGTCGGACAGGCGCCGATCCGGATATCCCCCGCCGACATCGCTGTGCGCACCCACAAACCAGCGCTGTTCCAGGTTTTGTTGGGGACTCGCATCGGGAGTCCATAAACAGATATCGTAATCCATTCGATGTTCGTCGATCGCGATGGCTTGGTAACCGTTTTCGACGATATGGCTCAATCTCGTGTCGTGGAACTGGTAAAAATACATGTTCAGGCGCTTCAAGATATCCAGCGGAATACCCAGTGCGCCGACCGTATCCCACACGCCGAGAAACTTAATTTTGATTTCCCGAGAAAACCTTGCCCTAAAGTCCAGAGCGGTCGAAGAATCGGGACCGTCGTCTCTGGTACGGTAGATGCCATAGGCCATGGCCATACGCAGGGAAAGCTGCTTGTTTTTCACCAGACCGCAATTGCGAATGAGTCCGGCTAAACTCCTGGCGGTATAGGCGCCGCGGCTGAAGCCGAGAATATAAACCTCGTCGCTTTCCCGATATTCCTTGGCGAGAAACTTGTAACCGTCGAGGATATTTTTCTCCAGCCCCGCTCCCGTGGAGCCGCCAATAAAGCGGTCATACCATTTTGTGCCTATGCCTTCGTCATACCATTTAACTTGCCGGATACCATCTGCCGCAGTGTCCGTGACCGATTTATAAAACCGGCAAACATTGGTCTCGATCTGCCGGTCGGCGGGCAAGCGTTCGTCGGCGGGTTTGTTCCATGTGCCGTCGAAGCAAATGACGATCCGTTTCACATCAGCCCCCTCAATAAAACTCTTTATTGATTCGATTTTTCGCCGTAATTCCGCCGCGCGTTGGACGGTAGGGGTAAGTTTCGACCCCTTGCCTTACGTGGTCACATCGAAAAGGCATTCAAGGCTATTTTTGAGAAAACAATGCGCTTGCGCCGAGCCGTTGTCAATCGATTAAAGCGGGTGGAAATGCGGCCCCGCGTACGGCAAAACCCCGGTCGACGAAAGGGTTTTAACCGAATATGGGTGTATGTGCTGCGTAGGGGCGTTGTGTACCTTTTCAGTGGTTATCCTTGAAATGTCTTGCTGTTACGGGATTGCGTGAAACATAATGCCGGCTGCGCCATGGAAAACCTGTGTAATTCCAAATCGCTTTCAATCAGGCATTCATTTTCGTAGGGTGGGTTAGGCGGACATCAACATTGATCGAACGCCGATCACTGTGCTTCGCGTGCGCCGTAACCCACCAAGCGACCTTCAATCGGCGGGTTACGCGGAGCCTGTCCTGAGCTCCGTCGAAGGGCCTGTCCCGAGCGGAGCCGAGGGGCTAACCCACCCTACGATGAGTGTTCACGCGAAAGCCGAATGGAATAAATCGGATAGAGCGAGGCGGAAACCATAAGAGATTCAGGATTGTGGGATTATCGAGATCTTACGGTTTTCCATATCCTGAATGTATTTCGAATAGATTCTGAATTTACGTCTTCCTCCAGCGGCGCAGCCTTTTCGATATACCCGCCCGTTCCCGTAATTCCAAGAATAAGGGGGTTGTGATCGCTATGAACGAGATACTGAATGCAAAGAGCAAGGTCCTCGTCACCGGACCGACCAGCTTTCTCGGTTACCATGTCACCAAGCGTCTGAATGAAAAGGGTATCCGGCCGCGTGCGCTGATCCCGCAAGACACCGATCCGTCCACCTTGCGGGATTTGGATGTGGACATCGTCCGAGGCTCGGTCGAGGATGCGATTTCCTTGCGTGCCGCCTGCGACGGGGTGGATACGATTTTTCATCTGGCTTTTCTGGTCAGCATCGGTGGAGGGCTAGAGGAGCGTATGCAGCAAGTGAACGTGCTCGGAACGCGTAATCTCTTGGATGTGTCCGCGGACTCGGGCGTTACGCGGGTGGTCGTGACCAGCAGCGCGCTCACCGTGGGCGTCAACCGGAAGCCGGAGCCGCTCGACGAGACCGCGGACGGCACCGTTCACCGCCTGGATCTCCCGTACGCGGCAAGCCGGCGACAGGCCGAAGAGGAGGCGCTCGGACGATCGAGCCCCAGTATGTCGGTAGTCGCGGTCAATCCTTCTTTTACCATGGGGCCCGAGGATTACGTCGGCGCGCCCGCCAATAAACTTCTCAAGGCGGTCAGCGCCGGCAAGCTTCCCTTCACCGTTCCGGTCGGTTTCGGCTGTCTGGACGTTCGCGATTTCGCGGACGGAATGCTGTTGGCTGCCGAACGCGGCCGCCCCGGCCAGCGCTACCTGCTCAACGGCCACAACGTGATGGTGGACGATCTGTTGGGACAAACCGCCGCTATCGCGGGCGTGCGGCCGCCCCGGTTGCGGCTGCCGGTCTGGGCGGCCTATGCCCTGGTTACGGTGATGCAGGCCGGTTACGCCCTGCTCCGAAAACCGTTCCCGGTTACCCGCAGCGTGCTCCAAATCCTGGGCCGCTACGCTTGGTACGACACCGCCCGTGCGCGCGAGGAACTCGGCTGGACGCCGCGTCCCTTGCAGCAGACGCTTGAAGATACCCTTCGTTGGCTACGCCAGAGCGAAGCCGGATAGGAGTCAAAGTCGGGAGTACTAGGTTATGGAATCAAGCATGGCAGAAGCCGAGAGCGGCCTGTCGCCAACCACGTTCGAAATCGGGTTGGTCATGGCTGGCGCGGTGTCCGCCGGCGCATACACGGCCGGGGTCATCGATTTCCTGACCGAGGCGCTGGACTCTTGGTATCGGGCGAAGCAAAGAGGAGTACCCGATACGCCCCCGCACGACGTGAAGATCTCGGTGGTAACCGGCGCCTCGGCCGGAGGCGTTACGGCGGCCGTGCTGGCGTCGGAGCTGCGCGGCGGTCTGCTGCATATGAATTCGCAAACCGGCAGCGCGCGAAACAAGCTTTACGAGACCTGGGTCGAACGGGTCGATATAGGCCCGTTGCTCGACGCTCGCGATCTGGAGCGGCCGGGTGCCAAGGTGCCTTCGCTGCTGGATTCGACCGTACTCGACGATGCGGCTAGAAACGCCCTGGCCACCGCGTGGTCCGGAGCCCCGTGGCCCGAGTACATGGCCGATCCACTGGATGTGATCCTGTGCGTCACGAACTTGAGAGGCGTGCCTTATTCCATTCGTTTCTCGGCCGAGCAGGACCGCGACTACGGCATGTCTCAGCACGCCGATTACATGCATTTTTCGCTCAGCCCGACCAACAAAGCATCGAAGTGGAACGATTCCGTGCCGCTCGGACGGGAGGAGCAGGAAGAGGGCAATTGGAGGCTCTTGAAAGAAGCCGCGCTGGCGAGCTCGGCGTTTCCCGCCGCTCTGGCGGCTCGCAGCCTGACGCGCTCGGCGGGCAACTACAACCGCCGCCGCTGGAGCATTCCCCAGGAGCCCAAGTGCGACCGGAGCCAGCGTTGCGTGTGCGAAGTCGAAAAGGAAATTCCGCCGATGTGGCCGGACGAGTTGAAGGAGACGGACATCGATCGCTGGGAGTATCGGTTCGCCAATATCGACGGAGGTCTCGCCAACAACGAACCCTTCGAGATCGCGCGCCGCTGCCTTGCCGGCTCGGCGAATCGCAGCCCGCGCGGGGCCGAGGATGCGAAGCGCGCGATTCTTATGATCGATCCGTTTCCGAATCAGTCGGTTTTGGATCTCCGCTACGACCCGGAGTCCAGTCTTCGCCTTCTCGGAACGCTACCCGCATTGATTTCCGCAGTTTTGTCGGAGCTGCGATTCAAGAAAGATGAGTTGGAGCTGGCTCGGGATCCGAGCGTCTTCAGCCGTTTTCTCATCGCGCCTACGCGCACCGAAATCAGGGATGGCAAGGAGCAGCGCGCGCGTTATCCGCTCGCCACCGGCGGGCTGGGCGGATTCGCCGGATTTCTGAGCGAGGCGTACCGGCAGCACGATTATCGCCTCGGTCGCCGCAACTGCCAGCAATTCCTCCGGCGGACGTTCGGCCTGGCGTACGACAACCCGCTGTTTCGGGATTGGCCGCCGACGCTCAAAGAAAAACTCCGGTTCAAGAACGAAGCGGGTATGGACCTCCTGCCGATTATTCCATTGACCGATTCTCTCGGCGTCGAGGAACCTTTGCCGGAATGGCCGGTGAACCGCCGTCCGGACATGACCGTCCTGGAACGGCTGTTAAGACGGCGGACCGACGCGGTGGTGAAGCGGCTCATCGACACCGAGCTCGAGCGTCTGTCCATGAACTGGATCGTGAGCCGCGTCGGCTGGGAAGTGGTCAAGCTCAACGAACGCTTGTTGAACCTGATCCGAAGTCCGCACAAAGGCCCCATCGGCACTATCCTGAAGATCGTACGAGACGATTTGAGCGAACGCGGATTATGAGGTGCGGAAGGAGGCGGACGCAGCGCATCCGCCTTTGTGGCGCGCTAAGTACATTCAGGGAATGTCTTGTGGCATGTACTTAGAGCATTTTCATACCGACTGTACGGGCACTCGCGAGTAGGTCGGGAATCCCTCCCAATCGCAAACGGTCGCTTTAGTCGCGACCCTTCCAATCGCAAACGGTCATCCGGGGAGCGCCTGAGCCGCCCTTCCCGACGGTGCAGTTGGGCCAACGGGTTTGTCGGCAAAGGATTGCCGACCTACGACTGTAGCACCCGGTAGGTCGGGAATCCTTTCCAATCGCAAACGGTCGCTTTAGTCGCGACCCTTCCAATCGCAAACGGCGTCTTCGGGAAGGGGCTGGCCGGCGCTCCCGGCCAGGCCGTTTGCGATTGGAAGGGTCATCCCAGCGCTCCTGGGATGACCGTTTGCGATTGGAGCGCCGAAGCCCCCCTTCCCGACGCCACGTCCCGGCCGAGCGTCTTCGCAGGCAAAGGATTGCCGACCTACGAATGTTTGAAGTAATTCACCCGAGCCGAAGACGCCAACGACTTCCGCCAAGCCTGCTTTGCCATACGAGCGAGATGAAAACGCTCTAGCGGAATCCGATCCGTAGACTCATCGCATACAAATTCTGCTCATCCATCTCGAGCGAGCTGCGGCGCTCCAGCGAGCCCAGACGCAGCATGGCGCGCAGCGATTCGCGCATGGTGATCTCCGAGGCATAGCGTCCGAGGCATTTATGCCGTCCGTAGCCGTGCTGCAGATAGATCTGGCTTTGCGGCGCCTCATGGGCGCGTTCGCGATCGCCGAGGTAGGGGACCAGCCGTTCGTCGCGGGTAATGTCGAAGGCTGACGGGTTCGGCACCGTCTCGGGATCCCGCATTGCCGCGCCATAGGCCGCGAACACGAGGGTTCCGGCGCGAAGGGGAACGCCGCCGAGTTCGGTATTGTCCTTCACGCACAGCCGCAACAAGACTTCGCCCTGCGGCTGCAGGCGCAAGGCTTCCAGGGCGTATTTGCGCAGTCCCGCGAGGCTTTCGGCATAATCCGGGCTATCCGGCTCGATGTTCGCCAAACGTACGGCCTGTTCGTAGCTGGAACCGTTCAGCACCTCGTATTCGCCATCCTTCAGGCGGAGCATGGAGTCGAGGATCCGGGCTGTGGCTTCCTGGGGATTCACCACCGCGCCGACCGCCGTGCCGAACACGTTGGACCGGATCATCGAATCGGAAAGGCGTTTCGCCAGCTCGTCTTTCGTCAAAGGCGTGCCCAGGCGGGCTGCGAACTCGTCCGTCAATGTCTCGCCGTCCCGCTCGAGCTCGAGCTGCATTCGCAAGAGCCGCGTCAGCATGGTATCGGGGACTGTTTCGCCCAGCCGCAGCCGTTCCTTGTAGTGCTTGAGCAAGGCAAATACGTAGGCGCTCAGATATTCGGTCGCGATCACGCCGCGTTCGCGGAATTCGGCGAATAAGGGATGGGCCGGGCTGAAGTTGTTGAAGATGTTGCGGAATGCATCCTTGACCCAGATGAACAGGTCGTCCGCCGTGGGTACGATGCCTTCCGTAATCTTGCCGAACGAGAACACGGCTTGCAGGTCCGGGTCCAGCGGAAAGCGGTCGCCCCCGCGAAGGCCGGGCAGCACGGACGGCGTTCCGAAATCGTAATAGTGGACTCCCAGATAATCGCCGACGATCCGAAGCGGCACGAATTTCGCGAGCGTCGGTACCACGTCGATTCCGCCGATCCCCTCGGCTTGCGCCCGATGCGTCCAGCGTTCGGCCTCGTCGCGAGTCAGGCGCGAAAGCGTTTCCTCGTCGGAGCGCGACACGGCGCGGCGCAGGATCACGTCGTCCAGCCGGTAGAGATCGTCCCGGTCGGTGCCGAGCATGAAGTGGGAGTATGCTTCCGGGTGTTTGGTCTTGTCATCCGTGGCGCGCGCCATCTCCGCCGCGTAAGGGTCCACGGTGAACAGGTCGGTACGCTCCAGGCAGCGGATGACTTCCGGATGCCGCATGACGATCACGGGACCGATGGCCGGCTTGAAGATCGGCATGGCGTCCCTAGGTTGCGCCAAGAGCTCCTGGAACATCGCATAAGGCGCGGTCGCCAGCCATTTGGAGATCACCTGCGCCACGGCCCCGCCCCGTGCCTTCGCCGCCGTGGCGAAAGCCGCGGCGGCCGTCTCCGCCGCTTGCTTGTCCTTCTCGTAGGCGCCGGGATCGTCCGCGTATTTTGGATCATTCGGGTTCGGCATCGGCGGCGGCGGAGACGGCAGGGGAGTGCCTTCTTCGGCACCCGCCACTTCACGCAAAAAGCCGGTAGCCGGTGGTGGGGCCGGTGTCTTTCCCGGCCCGGAGTCACTCGGCGTGTTTCCCAACGCCGCCTTGATCAGTTTGATGAGCCTGCAGCCCTGTCCGTAGAGCTGCTCCCGTATCGTCATCCAGTTCGATCCGGCCATGAGTCGTTCTTCCCTAAAGCGTTTTCATGTACTCGATAACGGCGCGGACCTGGTCGTCCGACCATTCGCTACCGTAGGTATGGCCCGCATTCGAGTTGCCGCGGAGCGTCGTATCGTGCTCGGCGAAGTGCACCGTATCGCCGGCTCCGTATTCGTCGAGCTGCGGCGCTTTGTCCCAGACGAAGCCGACCTTGGTTTCGTCGTACTTGATGTTGCCGCGAATGAACTTCTCCGGCCGCTCGGCGGGGCGGAAAAGATGCCACAGGGTCGGTACCGAGCCGTTGTGGAAATAGGGTGCCTGGGCCCAAATGCCGTGGAGGACATCGGCCTTGTAGCCCGACTTGTCGCCGCGCGGCATGCCGAAATAGGCTTCGTCGTCGCCGGCGCGGCTGCCGCGTTTCGGCCGGCACCAGTCGCTGCCGCCATTTTCCACGTACAGCTCGCAGGCTTCACGGGTCAGTTCGAGCAGCCCGAGGCGCGCCGTCGGCGTGATCTGCGTCGCCCGATTCATGTCGCTGCCGACGTTGTAAACCTTCTCGTTGCGCGCATGGTGACAGGCCGACGCGCATTTTTCCTCGAACAGCGGCTTGCCTTTGGCCGCCAGGTCGAGATCGACCGCAAAGGGATAGGGCGTAGGCGGCAGATTGTCGATGAACGGATTCATGGGTTCATGGATGCGGACATCGACTTTGGACGGATCGCCTCCCGAGGAAACCCCCGAGGCAATCACCCGGGACTCGGCAGCCTGGTTCGCGTCCCAATTGGCGGCGGCATGGTCGCGAGAGAACCACAGGCTCTTGATGTCGGAGGCGCCGGGATCGTGAGGCATCCACTCGGGCGCGGTCGCGAATAGCCGCTGACCGGCCTGCTTGAGGCGCTCCTCGCGGGGCAGATTTTCCAATCCCGCGAAGAACGGGTGATCGTCGGGCAGGCGCGCAAAGAAACCTTCCCGCTTGGCATGCAGCGCGACCAATCCGGCGGCGATGCCGAAGGCATCCATGCGGCCGGGACGCGGGCCGAACACCCCCGGCGCCTTTTGGCCGTTCTTCTCGGTGTAGGAAAGCTTCGAGGTCAGCGCGTGATACATCAGTTCCGTTTTCTTGGCCGAAGCGATCAGTCCGGCCACGGTGCCCGGCAGATTGTCCAATACGCGCGCCACCTGCACCTTGGCGCGTTCGGCGCCGGCCGAACGTTCCTCGGGCGTCCGCCCGCCGTAGAACCAGGCGGGGTCGGTTTCGGCCTTGGTCTTGAGGAAAGATGCGATCTTGGCGACCTGATCCGGATCGGCTTTTATCTGGCTCGGATCGGGGCTGTCGACCTTGATAAACATCTTGCCGCTTCGGTAGAGAAGCTGAGCGTAGGCTTGCGCGTCGATTTCGGTATTGGGAGCGCCGACGAGATACTGGACCCGGTCTTTGACGTACACGCGCCCCGTATGACAGGCCCCGCACGAAAAGAATACGTTGTCCGTACGCTTGTCCTCGGGAACGGCGGGGTCCTGGACGGTGAAAAGCCCGTAAGGCAGGGGATGGCGCTGTTCCGGAGGAAGCAGCTGGCCGGTTGCGGGATCGTAGTCGTCCGGATGGGGACCGAATCCCAGATTTCCCAGCGAGCCTTCCCCGTTCCAGATTTCCGGATAGGTTTCGATCAGGGCGCGCAGGAAGACATAAGGTATGCCGTTGACGCTGAGAGGGTAGGCCTTGAACCACTCGTATCCCAACCGGTTGCTGTACCAGGGCGTGCGAGCGGCGTCGTCGGTCGAGATTCGCTTGACGGTGGAATCGTTCAAATAGGCCGTCTGAAGCTTTTCCCGCTCCGAGCGTTCGTCCGCCCAGCTGCGTGTTTGCTTCTCGGGCGGTTTTTCGCCCTGTCCGGATTCCGTACAGGAAATCACCGTGGTGAGGATGATTGCGGCCGTTCCGCAGCCAAGTACCGAGCGAAGGGATGAGGTCAGTGTCTTCATGATGTCCTCGCGAGCATTATTATTCTGGCGAATGTCCGTTCATAAGGTCCGGGAAGGCAGCCCCAAGTTGCGCATTTGCCGTCGCCGAGGAAGCGAAAGCGTGTAAACCTGACTTAAAGGGCGGGTGGCATCGTCGCCATCCAAGCCGTCGTAACTTATGGCGCTTTATTGTTCTTACCAGAAGCCGACGGTGCGCACATCGAGCCGTGCGCTCGATACATTTCTGATTTGTTCGAGACTGATGGGGGACTCACCGGATCCCGCGACAATAAAAGCCCTTTGCCGATTCATTGTCAAATTTGATTAACACCGCCGATTCGAGGCGGTCCGATGGGAACGGAAATTCGGGATAAGTCCGTTTAGGAAATCGACGCGAGGTCTGATCGACAGGAATTCGGGGCGCAATCACCCAAGGCCGGATGAGTTGCCGGGAAACGCTTTAATGCCCAGCCTGACGCAAACCGGTCGACGGAAGCTCGCACTATGGCTCGATCAGTTCGGCTTCCAATTCTCCGACCAGGCTCGCCGTCACTTTGTGCAGGGATCGCGTTTCGGAAAAGACGGCTCGCTGACGGAGGTAGCTGTGCCCGGTGTCGAGTCGGGCTTCGAGTTGATCGAGCCAGTCTTTGGTCCGCAATTCTTCGGCCGTTTCCGCCAAGCTCGCCAGCAATTCGCGGGTAATGGCCTTGATGGGACGAACATGGCCCGTCTCGTCGAAGATGATCTCAGCCTCCACCCCGCGATGAGAGGCTCGGAAACAGTTTTCCTTTTCCGCCCACCAGTGTCGCGGCATCGCGGGACGAGCCGGCTTTTCCTGCTCCCAACACCGCAGCAGATAAACCTGTAGGGTCTGGACCAGGGCGGCCAGCATGAATGTTTCTCGCAGGGTCGGCTGAACATCCATCACGCGAACTTCCAGCGTGCCGTAATGGGGACTGGGCCGGATATCCCAATGGACGTCCCGGACTACGTGGACGGCGCCCGCCGTTCGGAGGTTTTCGAAACACTGGGCGAACTGGCGCCAAGACGTGAAGCTCGGCGGCAGGCCGTAGTCGCGCATCGCCGCCAGGATGCGCTGCCGGAACGAGGCGAAACCGGTATCCTGGCCCTGCCAAAACGGCGAGCTGGCCGAGAGTGCCAGAAGAACGGGCAGATAGGGCTTGAGCTGGCTCATCACGACGACCGCGGCATCGCCCGAAGGCATCCCGACATGGACGTGAAGCGCATAGGTTTTCAGCGTGTGGGCCAGGTAAACCATGCGCTGCTCCATCTCGACATAATGCGGCAGCGGCGTCACCGACGCCGGACGCAGCGAGAAGGGATGCGTGCCGGCGCCGCAAAGCGTGAAATGCAATCCTTCGCAGCGGCGCTTCAGTTCTTTGACCAGGCCGGTAACGTCCGACCGCAGTTCTTCGATATCGGCACATACGCAGGAATTGATTTCCACCGTGGACTGGGTGAATTCCGGCTTGATGCGGGGTTCCTCCGGGTAGTCCCGGAGCAGGGGAAGGATGCCGTCGACCAGATCGAGCGTGTCCGGATCGAGCAGCTGAAATTCGATTTCGATTCCCACGGTGGGAGATTTCGAACCGGAGAATTCTAGCTCGTCGTCATGCATACGCCTCGATGGCATCGCGTGCCACCCGGTCGAAGAATGCCGCTCCGATCTTCAGCACCTCCTCGTCGAAATCGAAGGCAGGGCTGTGCAAGGGAATGTGTTCCCATCCTTCCCGGCGTGCGCCTAGCCTTACGTAACAGCCGGGAATTTCCTGCAGATAGTAGGCGAAGTCTTCGGATCCCATGCTGGGATATTCCATGGACACGAGCCCCTTTTCGCCGACGATTTTCCCGGCTGCCCGGCGGGCGATTTCCGATTCGGCGAGCGTATTCACCACCGGCGGATAGCCCTCGTTGACGATCACCTCGATCCGGGCATTGTGGAGATCCCCGATGCCCTTGGCCATGCGTTCCAAACCTTCGAGGAGATGCTTCCGCACCTCCGGCAGGGTAGTGCGTATCGAGCCCCGGAGCGTCGCCGTTTCGGCGATGACGTTGGGCGCGCTGCCGGCGCTCACCTGACCTATGGTGATCACGGACGGATAGACCGGGTTCACCTCCCTGGATACCAGGGTCTGCATCGCCACGATCAGGAGCCCGGCGACCACCACCGCATCCACCGCTTCGTGCGGTCTCGCCCCGTGTCCGCCGCGGCCCTGGATTCGTATGAGGAAACCGTCCGACTGGGCGGTGAGCACGCCGGGCGCGACCATGATCTCGCCGACTCGGTAATGCCCGGTCACATGTCCGCCGAAAATGGCTTTGACGCCCGAGAGGGCCCCTGAACGAAGAATGACGCGCGAGCCGCCGCCGCGCTCCTCCGCCGGTTGGAAAACCAGCAAAACGTTCCCCGGAGGCGGATCGTCCTTGAGCAAGGCCGCGGCTCCGAGCACCATCGCCATGTGTCCGTCATGGCCGCAGGCGTGCATTTTGCCCGGATTCAGGGAAGTGAAAGGCAGGCCGGTGGTCTCTACCCCCGGCAGACCGTCCATCTCGGCCCGCAAAGCCACGGTTGCACCTTCGCTCTTGCCCGCAATCCGGGCAACGATACCGCCTCCGATGCCGCCGTATTCGTAGGGAATGCCGAGGCGATCGAGCTCCTCCATGATCATGCGAGCCGTCTGCGCTTCCTCGAAAGCGAGTTCGGGATAGCGGTGCAGCAATCGGCGCAAATCCACCATGCGGGGATAAATCCGCTCGACATCGGAGCGCCCGACCATGGGATTATCGTTCGTCAATCTCATCGATATCCGGAAGAGAAATTCGAATAGCCGATCGCCATCGGCCCGGGAGTGAAGATCGGCCTTGAAAAAAGTACTTCCGTCGGAGGCGATGTTGCCTCGGCTGCAAGCCGCCGAACCACAGCTTCTAAAACGTCCCAAGCACAAGGCTCTTGTTCGAGCGGGCATGTTCTTCAGCTTTCCATAAAGTACTAGATAGCCGCCGGGTGTGTTAGTTCCGATCGCGCAGCAATCCCGCAATCCGGTTGCAGAAACTCGGCCATTCATACAATAGACGAATTCGCGTGTTCGGCGGCTTTTGGGGCTCTTCGCAGACCTTGTAATTCCGAACCGCTTTCAATCAGGCATTCATGTTTGTAGGGTGGGTTAGGCCGGGAGGCCGTAACCCACCGAGCGGCCTCGAATCGGCGGGTTACGCGGAGCCTGTCCTGAGCCCTTCGACGATGCTCAGGACAGGCCTGTCGAAGGGGCTGTCCCGAGCGGAGCCGAGGGGCTAACCCGCCTTACGATGAGTGTTCACTCGAATGCCGAATGGAATAAGCCGGAAATGGGCCGCAGGTAGAATCTCGTAGTGAACGGATGTCTAAGAAAGATCGGAGTCATTCTTCAGGATGAAATGTCATGAACAGACCGTTATTCCTTGCCGCCATACTCGGCGCGGCCATCATCAATCCCGCGCTCGTCGCGGCGCATGAACCGTTACTGAACAAGCAGGATGTTCCTCAGGCGGTCCTTGCGGCCTTTCAAAAAGATCATCCCGCGGCCAAAGGCGTGAAGTACGAGGAAGAAGTCATCGATGGCAAGGAGGCTTATGAAATCGCCTATCGCGACGACAAGGGGCAGGAGCGCTCCGAGGTCTATAGCGCGGACGGCACTCTGGTTGAAACCGAAAAGGTCATTAAACTCGATGAGCTGCCTGAATCCGTACTGCAGGCGGTAAAGAGCGCCCATCCGCGAGCCACGCTGCAGCGAGCCTTTCAGGTTTCCGATACCAGCGGCACCGTAAAGAGCTATGAGGTCGAAATCAGGGAGGGCAAAAAAGAGCGCGAGGTCGAATTCGATACCGATGGAAGGATTTTATCGCGCTGCTAATCCTTGAGGCCGACGCAGGCAATCCGGCTTCGGTCGAGCGATTTTCATCCGCGGCTTTATTGCGAGCAGCGTTTCGGCTGGCGCAAGCGATGGCTGGTCTCGCCCACAGGTTTATCGCGGATCGAATGCCCAAGTTAATTGGAGACGTGTCCATGCCATTCGAATCTCGGGAGAATAGTTTCTCCGCATGTTCCGCTTGGTCATCCCAGAAAACGCCGCACCGTAAATCGTTCCTGCGTCGGCGCCCGCCCTTGGGCCAGATCCGCCAACAAGAATCCGGCCAGGATAGCGAACTTGAATCCATGTCCCGAGCACGGCGAGCCGATGACCACGTTGGAATAGCCCGGATGCGTATCGATGATGAAATGTTCGTCGGGTGTCATCGTGTACAGGCATTCGCGCTTCTCGCGAATCGGGCCGTCGCCCCAGGGTAGGAAGCGCTTGACCCATGCCCGCACGGTGTCGACGGACGTGTCGTCCTGCGTGGGGCGATCGTCGTCGGGGTCGATCGCATGGCTCAGGTTGTGGACGGCGATCTTGAGTCCGGTGCCCGTATCCGGCAGTCCGTAAATCCAAGGTTCCCGATGATGGATAAACACCGGGAATGTCCCCGGCAAGAACGCGGTGCGCCGGGCAGGCTTGAAAAAGACCTGCTCTTGCCGGGTCACCGTCAGCGGCAAATTCAAATCCAGCGTGTGCAGCAGCTTTCCCGCCCAGGGGCCCGCGCTGACGATCACCTTCCCGGCACTGAATCCGCCTTCGGGCGTTTCCACGTAAACCGAGTCGCTCGACGGTTCGATCTTTATCGCCGGACATGTAGTCTTCAGCATGGCGCCGGAGATCTCCGCCATTTCCGCCAGTGTCCGCACACAGGCCGAGGCATTCAGAATTGCGGCGTCCGGCTGCAAAATGGCCGCCATATCCCGGTCGAGCCGAAATTGCGGAAAGCGCCGGGCGGTCTCGGTCGCAGAGAGCCATTCGTAGGCGATTCCCGCCGCATCCAGGCAATCGCGCGTGGCCAGCAGCGAGGGGGAATCCGCCGGACCGAAGTCGAGTCCGCCGGAGGGCGTCAGCAGGCGCTTGCCGCTGCGCTGCTCCAGATCGCGCCACATCGGGAATGCCTGTTTCGCCATGTCCACGTAGATGGAGTCCTTATAGGCGTAGCGGATGATGCGCGACTCGCCGTAAGAGCTTCCCATCGAATGATCGAGGTCGAACTGTTCCAATGCCAGGACACGCTGTCCGCGCCGGGCCAGGTGATAGGCGGCCGCCGCACCGACCGCGCCGATGCCGATCACGATCGTGTCATAGGGTTTAACGGATTTCATGGCCATTCGCTTCGCGAACCTTCGACGGTCGTCCGTGCCCGGCGAAACGCGCCGGTCGCGTCGGACGCCGCTTAGGCAGGGCACAATTCACTAGGAAGCGATTATGTTTCATCCATTATTCAGCAAGAAACAAGTTTATTTGCTGGTCCTGGTCTTCATTTTCGCCACTGCATTCGTCGGCGGCTTCGAGATGCTCGGAACCGTACCGGATTGTTTCAGTATTTACACCTGGGGCGACTTTGCAGGCGAAATAGGACTTTTGGCGCTGATTGGATACCTGGCTTATTGCGTAGGCAGGGAAAGCCGGGATTGATGCCTAATCCCGACCGGGCGATCGACTCGCCGCCGTTAAATCTTTGCAAACTTGGAATAAACGGGGTGCTTGGTCGCCATTAAAAATAATATCGTCGCCGCCGATTCCGATCGATTATCGGTGCATCAATCCCAAAACGCCGACGACGATCAAATAAATCGCTACGAGATAATTCAATAACCTAGGCACGAGCAAGATCAATATTCCGGTCACCAGCGCTAGAACCGGCTGCAAAGGCACGTACATGAGAATTCTCCTGTCTTGAATTTACGGGAATGAGTGTAGCTCGTCTTAATTCCAAATCGCTTTCAATAAGAATTAATTTTTGCCGGGCGGGTTAGGCCGCGAGGCCGTAACCCGCCGAGCGACCTCGGACCTGTCCTGAGCCAAGTCGAAGGGTCGGCGGGTTGCGCGGAGCCTGTCCTGAGCCAGTCGAAGGGCCTGTCCCGAGCGGAGCCGAGGGGCTAACCCGCCATCGATGGGTTTCGCTTCGCTCTACCCATCCTACGATTAATATTCGTTCGAATGCCGAATGGAATAAGTCAGGCAACGCCGGAGGGGCCGTCCGCTCGCCTTTCACGATCGCTCGGCTTCACGCGGGATCGCCTGCACCTGAAACTCGCCGCCGCTGCTCCACACATCGAACAGCGCATCGAATCCTTCCTCCCAGGAGGGCGGCTGCCAGCGCCGAAACGCGGCGCGGACGGCTTTTTCCGGAACTCTGCGACGAGTATTGCGCAAAGCATTCCGGACCAAGGCTTCATCGAGTTCGACCCGGAAGGCATAGCCGATCACGCGAAACCCGGCCCGCTTGGCGGATGGGATGTAACGCGCGCGCTCTTCTCGAGTCAGATTGGTATTTTCCACCACATAAGGCTGCTTCGCTTGAAGACAGGCGTCGATCAGCAGCTTTTCCCGGTGTCGGGTACGCAGCATGTCGAGGTTGATCCGGATGTGAGTATCGACGAAGCATGCCTTGAAAAAGGTCGACTTCCCGGCTGCCTGAATTCCTGTGAACACTATGGTTTCCATAAAACGCCAGACTGACTCTCGGCATGAATGTCAGAGTGCTGCGGTCAAGCAACGGCGTTCATCGAAACCCATACACGTCGGAAACGGCGCGCTCGAAAGCCGAGTCGACAGCCTTACTGTATTCGACATTTGAGCTTCCGCATGCTGTCTACGGCAGCGGTCCAGATGACGGCAGAGTGATCGGACCGACCTCGTCGGGCGCCAGGATTTTCAAGCCCTCGTATTCCTCGGGGCTGAGCTTGCCATCGCTGTTCTGGTCCAAGGTCGTCAGATATACCGGTAAACCGGGCACAGCCTTGGATTCATCGGCGGAAATGTATCCGTCCCTGTTCTTATCGATCTCGGAGAAGGCGGGGGGAGATGTCGATTCTGCCGCTTGCACCAAGGCACTCGAGCCGACCGTTATCGCCAGCACCCGGAAAATCGGAATCGGTTTAGTTTTCATTGGGCCTCCTTACCCTATCCAGACAGGATAAATCACCGAATCCAAGCCCATATGTTTTCAGAGTTGGCGCACGAACCGGAACCGGGTGACTTTGATCGATGTTATGCATGCGCAGCTGGTGGCACGTCTTCGAATCCGGTAACACCGGAGCGCGCCGAGCGCGGCGGTGTTACCGTTCGGAGCCGGCTAACCCGCCTTCAGCCAGGAGCTGCACCAGCCGTTAACGTTCACGAGTTTGCCGCCGAAGATGCTGCAAGGGCGCCATTCCCCTTCGCCGGCCTGGAGAAACTTGCAGTTGTGGCAGAATTGCTGCTCGCCGGGTACGCCTTCTCTCGGAGGACGGGTAGCCTTGGTCGCATCCTCCACATAACGGAGCGATTTGGCCATAGGATCGTCCGGGGAGAGCTTGGGGGCGCCCGCAGGAGACGGCTCCTGCGCTTGTCCCCGCCGTAAAAATCCGCTCAGCGAAACAGTCATCACCGTAGCGACCACTGTTTTAAGAGCTTGACGTCGGCCTGGATGAAACCTTGAATCTGACATGGCACTCTCCTTGAACCAGGTTGTACGGATGCTTACCGAAACTCGCCCTAGCGAGTTAATGGAGGATCGAACTTCAAGTCAACTTCCGGGTGAACAATGCCCTTGCCGAAAGCCGCCGTCAAGCGATAGAGCGAACGGCAATAAACAATTAGACGGTCTCGGCATTTCGTGGTTTGGTACAGCGGGCTATCCGCTTCGCAACCGGCGCTATCGGCGCAATACGCTTTAAGGCAAATGGAGAGACATTTGGTCTAGAGCGTTTTCCGAGTCGGTGTAAGGGATTCGGATATGTAGGTCGGCAATCCCTTGCCGACAAAGCCCTTCGCCGAGCCGATACGTCGGCAAAGGATTGCCGACCTACGAATGCTTGAATCCATTCACCCGAGCCGAAGGCGCCAACGACTTCCGCCAAGCCTGTTTTGCCCTACGAGCGAGATGAAAACGCTCTAGAGATGGCGTTCGCAACGTAGCCCGCGTGCGGGGCGGCTCCCCGCTCTATATTAAGCGCCGCGCTCAGCCGCTCCTTGGTAGAGTTTTCGGACAAACAACCCGCTAAACGGAAACGAAAAATGCGCTAGTCGGTCTTCGAGGGCTTTCGAGCATTTTGCGGCTCCGTGCCCTCCCTGTGGTCGAAGGTCCGCGCATAGGCTTTCAGCATGGCTTCGCTGAATAGACGGAAAGCCTCCACTTTGTCGCTCGTTTTGTTTTCGCCCCAGGGCTTTTCCTCCGCCTCTTTGCCGAAACTGGCGGTATAGGCGTCCAGCAACGCCTTGCTCAGGATGTAAAACGCCATCAATCTTTCTTCCCGTTCTGGCGGAGCGATTTTCTTTTCGGCGGCCGCTTTCTTCAGCCCTCTCTCGACTCTGATGCCGAAAATGCGGTCAAGACTTTTTTCCGCCGTCACGCTCAGCAGGAGAAAGGCCGCAAAAGCGATGCCGATCCACTGCCAGTCGCCCGGCGCAAGCGTTGCCACCTCGAAGAGCTCATTCGCGGGCGTATAAAGGACTATCGCCTGCAGGGCCAGGCTCGATGCCACGGCGGCGACCAGCCACCGGTTCGAGAGTATCGGCAGGGCGTAACGTGCCCGGATGACCTGGATTCGGACCATCTCGGCCACGACGATGAAAGTGAAGAGTTGAGTCTGCGCCCGTGCCAGGTCGCCGGTGTTCCAAAGGCCGTGGAAAAACAAAGGCAATCCGGTGGCGGCCATGATCAGCCCGATGCCGAGAATCGAGGCGACGATGCGCCGATCGAGCACCGGTTCGCCGGAACCGCGCGGCGGCTGCTTCATGATGCCTTCCGTCTTGGGATCGGTACTCAAGGCCAGCGCAGGAAGCCCGTCGGTGATCAAATTGATCCACAGGAGCATCACCGGCGTGAGGATCAAGGCTTCGCTCTGGCCTTCGAAAAGGCGGGGAAACAGCGCGGCGCCCGCCAATACGCCGAGGAACACGATCAGGATCTCGCCGGCGTTCGCCGACAGCAGAAAATTGACGAACTTGCGGATGTTGTCGAAGATGCCCCGGCCTTCGGCGATGGCATTGCGCAAGGTTACGAAATTGTCGTCCTGCAGCACCATGTCCGAAGCTTCCTTGGCCACGTCGGTTCCGCGCCGGCCCATGGCCACGCCCACGTGAGCATTGCGCAGGGCCGGGGCGTCGTTCACCCCGTCGCCGGTCATGGCCACCCGATGACCGCTCTCCTGGAGCGCCTTCAAGAGCACCACCTTGTGGTGAGGCGAAACGCGGGCGAAGACTTCGGCTCTCTCCGCCACTCGCGCCAGATCTTGCTCGGAGAGGCGATCGAGCTCCGTTCCGGTCATGGCCCCTTCCGGGCTGAAACCGATCTGCGCTCCGATGGCCTTGGCTGTCGCCAGGTTGTCGCCGGTGACCATGATGACCCGGACACCCGCCTTCCGGCAGTCCTGAACGGCCTCCTTCACCTCGGCGCGGGGCGGATCGATCATGGCCTGCAATCCAAGAAACACCATTCCGCTTTCGATCTCGTCCTCGTTTCCCTCCGTATCGCGCACTTCCTTCTGGGCGAAGGCCAAAACGCGGAAGGCGCTGCCGGCGAACTCTTTGTTTTTATCGACGATGGCGTGTCGCGCCGCCTCGTCGAGGGGTTTGGCTTCCCCGTCCGTCCATAGCGAGCTGCACCGATCCAGCACCACCTCGGGAGCGCCCTTCATGTACGCGATCGGCGGTTCTTCCTTGGCGATCACCGTCATCCGCTTGCGCTCGGACGAGAATGGAATTTCGCGGAGGCGTTCCGCCTTGGCTTCGATCCCCGCCTTGGCGGCCGAGACGAGGAGGGCGACTTCCGTGGGATCGCCGGAATAATCCGCGGCGTCCCCCGTCTTTTCCGCATCGTTGACGACGGCCCCGCATTTGAGGAGCGGCTCCAGCGTCTCGGCGGGCACGGATTCGCCGTTCCGACGGAACTCGCCGTCCGGCTTGGTGCCTTCGCCCGTGACCTCGTAGGTTCGGCCGGCGAAATATAGCCTTTTGACCGTCATCTGATTTTCGGTCAGCGTTCCCGTTTTGTCGGTCACGATCACGTCCACGGAGCCGAGGCTTTCCACGACCGACAGCCGACGGACCAGCGCGTTCTGCTTGATCAGCCTCTGGGAGCCAAGAGCCAGAGCGAGGGTCACCACGGCGGGCAGGCCCTCCGGCACGGCGGCCACGGCCAGGGTAACGGCCACCAGGATGATGGTGACGATGCCGGTTTCGGTAGCAAAGTACTGGATCACGGCAACCACCAGGATTAACCCGAGGATGCCGTAGCCGATTTGCTTGCCCAGGCGGTCGACCTCTTCCTGGAACGGCGTTTTGTGCTGCTCGGCGCTCTCGATCTCCGAGGCGATGGCGCCCACTTCCGTGTTCATGCCCGTGGCCACCACCACCGCCTTGCCCCGTCCTCTCACCGCATCGGTGTTCATGAACAGCATGTTGCTGCGCTGGGCCAAAGGCGTGTCTTCATCCACGGGTTCCGCCTCTTTGGGGACCGTCGCGCTCTCCCCGGTCAGCGAAGCTTCCATCGTCTCCAGACTGTGGGATTCGAGCATACGGGCATCCGCCGGAATCCGGTTCCCCTGGTCGATCACGATCACATCGCCCGGCGCCAGCTCGGTAGCCGGCACCGTGATCTTTGTTCCGTCCCTGAGCACCCGCGCCTGCGGCGTGGAAAGCTCCCGGAGCGACTGCATCGCCCTCTCGGCTCGATAATCCTGAACGAAACCGAATAGCCCGTTGGCCAGCACGATGACCAGAATGAGGATCGCCTCGGTGTATTCCGGTTCCGAACCCGGTAGGAAGCCCACGCCGACCGAAAGTATCGCCGCCGCGAGCAGAAGGTAGATGAGAAAATCGTTGAACTGGGCCAGCAAGATCCTGAGCGGAGAGATTTCCCGTCCTTTCCGGATCTCGTTGGGACCGTATTCCTCGAGGCGCCGCCGGGCCTCGTCGGCGGACAGGCCTTCGGCCTCGGTCTTCAACTCTTGAAGAATCCGGTCTACGGGTTGACTGTGCCAGCTCATGTTTGAGGTCCTTCTCCCATCTTCGACCGCCGAAAAAGTGTCAGGTGCATAACGGCTTTCGCAGGTCCGTCAGAGTATCGACTAAACGATCCCAGTTCGATTGCACCCCTCGCCAGCTGAGAACTTACGCTATGGCGCAGGGTCTGCTTGTAGTAAGCCCATTGCGGAAAGGAGTGGCCATGCGGCTCGGGATCGAGAACACCGTTACCGTGATTACCGGAGCATCGAGCGGCATCGGTCGGGCCACGGCTTTGGCGTTCGCAGCGGCGGGAGGAACCGTGGTGGTGGCCGCCCGCCGTGAGGCGGCTCTCGATGAACTGGCGCAGGAGTGCGAAACGTCCGGCGGAAAGGCTTTGGCCGTGCCGGTCGATGTGACCGACGGACCGGCGGTCGAAGCGCTGGCGCGCCGAGCCATCGAAACCTTTGGGCGGTTGGATACCTGGATCAACAACGCGGCGGTGACTCTGTTCGGCCGGTTCGAGGAAACCCCGATTGCGGATTTCCGCCGGGTGATCGACACCAATCTATTGGGCTACGTTCACGGTGCTCGGGCCATCCTTCCGTGGTTCCGGGAGCAGGGGAGGGGCGTTCTCATCAATGTCTCCTCGGGGGTCGGAAAAATCCCCCAGCCTTTCGCCGCCGCTTATGTCATCAGCAAATACGGCATCGTCGCGCTATCCGATTGCCTGCGGCAGGAGCTTTGGGATGTGCCGGGCATTCATGTGGTCACGGTGCTTCCGCCGGCGACCGATACGCCCTTGTTCCAGCAGGGGGGCAATTACATGGGACGCGCGGCCAAGCCCATGTGGCCGATCTATGATCCGGAAAAAGTCGCCCGAGCTATCGTATCCGCCGCGCTCTCGCCGCGCCGCGAGGTGATCGTGGGCGCCAACATCCGGGCGGCAATCGTCGCCCAACACGTCGTTCCGGGGCTATTCGACCGATGGGCGGCTCGGGTGGTTGAAGCGAAGCACTTTCAAGAGCGCGCCATACCGCCGACTTCGGGCAATCTGTTCGAACCCATGCCCGAATACGCCAGGGTGCGCGGCGGCTGGAAGAGACCCCGGCAAAGGCCGCGCGTTTCCTGGATGGCGCTGGCCGGGGTCCTGGGCATCGGCATGGGGTTCGGGTTCGCCGGGCTCGGAAGAAGATCGTGAGTCCGGCCTGATCCTCGTCATTTGTCTCGCAAGGAGTAAGCCTATGCTGTTTCGAACGGCTATCGATATCGAGAGCACCCTCAGGGGAGTAATGGAAATCAAGGGCAACGAAGTCGAAGTTGTCGATGCCGACAGGCTCCGGGAAGCGTGCATCGACCGGCTGGTTTACAACGCCATCTTCCATGAATCGGAAGAATTCAGATATTTCCTGCAATGGTTGATTCGGGAAGTAGCCGCCAAGCTGGTGGTTTATCCGACCTCCATCCAGGGGCTGCATGAAGCGGCAGTCCTGGGCGTGGCTCCGGTTTTCACGGCTCCGGCGTTGAGTCTGCATGCGCTGAGCTACGATGTGGCGAGAGCCTGTTTTCGCGCGGCTCGGGAGACCGGGGCAGGCGCTTTCAGTTTCGGCTACACCGATGAAGTCTCCGGTTACGGGTTCCAGCCTCCGGCCGAATATGCCACCTGTATTTTAGCGGCGGCCATTCGGGAGGGCTATCAGCGCGCCGTGTTTCTCCAAAGCGACCATATTCGCATTGGACGCGCCAGTTATCAGGTCAGCCGGGACGATGAGATCGACAGGCTGAAAGAACGGATCGAAGAGGCGATTACGGCCGGATTCTTCAATATCGATCTCGATACCTCGAGCCTGGCGGATTTCTCCCGCCCGAGCTTTCCGGAACAGCATCAGCAAAGCGGCCGGGAATGCGCCGAACTGGTCGCGTTCATCCGCGAGATCGAGCCGGAGGAGCTGTCCGTCGACATCGGTGCCGAAATCAAGGCGATGGGCGATGGAAACCTGACCGCGGATCAGTTTCGCGCCTTCATGGAGAGCTTTTACGTCCAGCTCAATCTTCCGGGCGGTAAGAAGGACCTTTCCAAGATTGTCGTCCTGGTGGGCGAGGCGGACGTCGATCTCAATTTGGTCCGGGATCTCGGCGAGATCGCTCGCCGGGAGTATGGTCTCAGCCTGGCGGTGCGCACCGGGATAACGCCCATTCCGGAAACGCTGTTCCCGCAGTTTCCGGGGAATAACGTCAGCGAACTGCATCTCGTCGCGCCGTTCGAGGACCTGATCTTCGACCACGAGGCGTTTCCCGCGGAGTTGAAAAAGGACATCTACCGCTGGATCGATAGCGAGTGGCCTGTTGAGCGGCAAGCCGGCGTGAGCGACGAAGCCTTTTACCGCGCCACCCGCAAGCGGGCGCTGCTCCCCTTCAAGCAAGCCCTATGGGACTTGCCGCAGGAAAAACGCGACCGAATCATGGCCGATGTGCAGGGCAAGGCGGTCTCTTATTTCGACACTCTGAAGGCGAGCAATACCACAGGACTCGTCCGCGACACCGTCGATATCGAAAGAGTGGGATTGCCGGCACCGGTTTCCGGGTATAGCCATACGGCCGAGATCACGTTCAAGACCCTGCTGGACCGGATGGGCGGTACCCGGCCGATTACGGTCGGGCCGCTATAGCGCAGAATCGGTTAGCCGAAGGCGATGGACTCGGTCGTCTTCTGTCGAGCGATGTATTCGAACTGGCCGCCAATCACATCCCGATCTACTCGAAAAGGATTTGCCGGTAGGGTGGGTTAGGCGCGCATCGCGCGGAGCCGGCAAAGTTCCTTCGGTGTTTCCGCGCGCCGTAACCCACCAGCTAGGTCGCGGAGCCGGTGGGTTACGGCGCGCGGAGAGTGCTGCGGTCACGGCATGTTTCGTGACAGTGGCGCCTCACCCACCCTATGCCAGATGTACTGCAAAAAGACCAGAGCAAGCTCGCCGGAACCGAGCCGATTCAACCCTGGTCCTACTTTCTTTGCGGACTGGTTTTATCACCGTTCGATTGGATAACAAACCGGCCGCAAACCGGAGAGAAGCCTTCCAGTAAATGGAACAGGCGGAGACGAACGAAATATACATGGCAAGGAATACAGGAGGCACATCATGAACGCGATTCAGGAAATGCTCAAAGCGCATCCGCACCCGGCCGTAATGGGACGTGGAGTGGACATGGGATTATTGTCTCAAACAGCAAGCGAACTGTTCGATTGCGCGCAAGCGTGTACCGCATGCGCTGACGCCTGCGTCGGCGAGGACCAGGTGCAGAATCTCAAACGATGTATTCGGATGTGCATGGATTGCGCGGACATCTGCGAGGCGACGGGCCGGCTCGTTTCGCGCGAGACCGAATCGGACATGAGGATGATGCGCAGCCAGTTGCAGGCCTGCGCGACGGCCTGCGGAATCTGCGCCGAGGAGTGCGAGCGGCATGCCTCTCGTCACGAACACTGCCGCATTTGCGGTGAGTCGTGCCGTCGTTGCGAGCAAGCCTGCAACAAGCTGGCGGGCGCGATCACGATGTAACCGGCATGGGTTCCGTTAAGGAAGCTCCGATTAAGTCCTTCGACAGGCTCAGGACGAACGGTAACGTATGGATTCCGTTCGCGGTGAGTTCGTCGAACCACGAACGGAATCCACTTGTTCAGAGATTCCTTAAGAAACGAGCGGTTCGGCGCCGGAAATAGGCCGGACTGTTCGTGAGAAATCTCTGTAGGCGTGCGCTCCGCTCCTGGGAGGTCGGAGCGCACTTCCCATCGAGCTCTTCCGGTATGAAAATGAACGCGCATAGCCCAGAACCGGAATCCGCTACCGACTAACCGCGCCCACCGCTTGGCGGCTGGAACGATCCTACGGAGCGCCGCCATGACACACCATACCCATTCCGAGCCGCAAGCCGCTCCCGCTCGCCACGTTCCGGCCGATCGCCGCGAAGGCCATCATGCGGAACATCACGATCATACGGCGATGGTGGCGGATTTTCGCCGCCGCTTTTGGTTTTCGCTGATTCTGACCGTCCCCATCCTGGCCCTCTCGCCCATGATTCAGGAGTGGTTGGGGCTCGAGGAACGCCTCGCTTTTCCGGGAGACTCCTACATCCTTTTCGGTCTCTCGACGGCTGTCTATCTCTATGGCGGCTGGCCGTTCATCCGCGGATTGTTCGACGAGCTCCGGCAGCTTCAGCCGGGCATGATGACGCTCATTTCCCTGGCCATCAGCGTGGCCTATTTCTATTCGAGCGCCGTGGTGTTCGGCCTCTCGGGCCAGGTGTTCTTCTGGGAGCTGGCGACCCTGATCGACGTCATGCTGCTCGGTCACTGGATCGAGATGAAGTCGGTGATGGGGGCCTCGGGCGCTTTGGATGCCCTGGTGCGGCTGATGCCCACCGAAGCGCATAGGCTGCGGGAAAACGGCGAAGTCGAGGAAGTCCCGGTCACCGAACTTCACCCCGGCGACCGGGTGCTGGTCAAGCCGGGCGAAAAAATCCCGACCGACGGCCTCATCGTCGAAGGCCGCTCGAGCTTGAACGAGTCCATGCTGACCGGCGAATCCAAGCCCGTCACCCGCCGCGAAGGGGACGAGGCCATCGGCGGGGCGGTCAACGGCGAAGGCGCGCTGGTGCTGGAAATCCGAAAGACCGGCGCGGAAACCTATCTTGCCCAGGTCGTCGAAATGGTGCGGCAGGCGCAAGCCTCCCGTTCGCGGGCGCAGGATTTGGCGAACCGCGCCGCCCAATGGCTGACCTATATCGCCTTATCCGTGGGAACGCTGACCCTGATTGTGTGGCTTTTGCTGGGCGAACCCTTCGAATTCGCGCTGGAGCGCAGCGTGACCGTAATGGTCATCACCTGTCCGCACGCCCTGGGGCTCGCCGTGCCGCTGGTGGTGGCGGTGAGCACCTCGCTGGCAGCCCTGAGCGGTCTTCTCATCCGGAACCGGGCCGCTTTCGAGCGCGCCCGGAACCTGCAAGCGATCGTGTTCGACAAGACCGGCACCCTAACCGAAGGCCGCTTCGGAGTATCCGACGTTCTGCCGCTGGCGGATATCGACGAGGCGGAGCTGCTGCGGCTGGCTGCCTCGCTGGAGCAGCAATCGGAACACCCGATCGCCCTGGGCATCGTCCGGGCGGGCGAGGAGCGCGGCATCCGCCTGGCCAAGGCGGAGGAATTCCGGAACCTGACCGGCCGCGGCGCCGAGGCCCGGATCGAAGGACGGCTGATCAGGGTCGTAAGTCCGGGGTTTGTCGAGGAGCAGGGATTCGGCGTTCGCGACGAGCGATTGAGCGAACTGGCGGGGCAGGGCAAGACGGTGGTCTACGTGACGGACGGCGACCGGGTTCTCGGGGCCATCGCGCTGGCCGACGTGGTCCGCCCGGAATCCTTCGAAGCGATCGCACGGCTCAAGGCCATGAACATCCGCTGCCTCATGCTCACCGGAGACAGCCGGGCGGTCGCGGCGCACGTGGCCGGAGAGCTCGGGCTCGACGATTACTTCGCCGAGGTCCTGCCCCACGAGAAGGCGGCGAAAATCCGCGAGGTAAAGTCGGAGGGCGTGACCGTCGCCATGGTGGGCGACGGGGTCAACGACGCGCCGGCTCTGGTCGAGGCCGATCTCGGCATCGCCATCGGCGCTGGCACCGACGTGGCTATCGAATCGGCCGACATCGTTCTGGTGCACAGCAATCCGCTCGACGTGGCCGCGACGCTCGGCCTGTCCCGCGCCACCTACGGCAAGATGGTCCAGAATCTCTTGTGGGCCACCGGCTACAACGCCGTGGCCATTCCCCTCGCGGCCGGCGTCGCCGCGCCGTTCGGCTGGGTGCTGTCGCCGGCAGTGGGGGCGGCGCTCATGTCCCTCAGCACCGTGATCGTCGCGGTCAACGCGAAGCTCTTGGAGCGTTATCGCAGCCGGCTGTAAGCTGTGTCCAGCTTCGAAGAATCGCCAGGATGCCGAGGGTGTTGTCTTTCCGCTTTTCCTGATGAAAGGATTCCGCTGCGTCTTTCGGGAACACCGGGCTGAACGTGTCGCCCGATGCCTCGTACCCGGCATCTGAACCAAAGCTTCGACCCGTGCCGAAAGCGGAAAATGAGGCGGGAGACAAACGCACCCTTATTGCGGCGACAATGGCCAAAACAACAGTCAATCGAGAGAATGCCTCGCCGACTCCCGAGCACGCCTGAGCTTAATCAATTCTATACCGCTCGCCCTTATTTCTTTTTTAACCACCTGAATCCGGAGTCCGGTGTCGTAATTGGAGCGGTGGCTGGTCGCATTATCGGTAAAAGACCGTATTGAACATCTCTCCCGGCGATCTAGTCTTGTGGTATCTTTCCCTGGCTTTTCTTGCTTTCGGCCTGATGTAGTGTTCGGCAAGACTCCCAATGTGGACGGCAACGTATTGACGTATCTTCGTAAACACTCCGCTCCAACCCGCGCTCTGATTCCGTTCTTTCTGATCGCGTGGCTGGCGTTGCCGGCGGCTATTGTCTGCGAGACGGTTTTCAAGCAGTTTCACGACGCTTTCCTGTCAGAGTGCGAGCAGGGGAACTCCAGTCACCCGTCCCATCATGAGCCATCTCTTCCCGACGACTGCAACCTAGGGTTGTGTCTCGACGCCAAGACTTTTGAACACAGCAACCACGGCCTCTTCGATCAGAAGCTGGAGATTTTCTTCGCCTGGGTGGTCTGTTGGCTGGTCCTGCTGATCCCGCCTAGAGAGACCGCTCGTCCGATCTCACCCCCGCCGCGTCTTCAACGAAGGCGGCGCGTCACTCTCATCTATCAATTCTGCACGCTACTGAACTAGCGGACTTTCCTAGCGACGCTGTGGAGAACTCCGGAGCCGTGACATTGCACGGGGCCGGGGTTTTCGGTATGCCCTGAAACTTGAGATTCAGGGACGTGAACTTCGTCAAGGGAGAGCTACTGTGCTCCGCTTACGCAAAATACATAGGCTGCATCGCCGGCCTTTTGCCTTCGTTCTGATACTGATTGGCCTGGTTTATTTTTCATCGTCCCCTCGGGCGCAGGAAAAAACGGCCTCGCTAAGCCTCGATGCGGCCTTTTCCCAGGCTCTCGCCAATAACCCGAGCCTTGCCGAAATCAACGCCCGCGCCGAAGCCATGGCGGCGGTTCCGTCGCAGGCCGGCAGCCTGCCCGATCCCACCTTGAGTGTCGAAATGCTGAACCTCCCCACCGACAGCTTCGATGTCCGGGAAGATTTCATGACCATGGTGGATGTGGGTCTCAGCCAGACCGTCCCTTTTCCGGGCAAGCTGGCGCTCAAGCAACAGGCGGCGGATTTCGAGGCGGAAGCTGCCGCGCAAACGGTCGAGGAAGCCCGGCTGCGCCTGGTGCGGGACGTGAAACTCCGGTGGTGGGAGCTGTTTTACCTGGAGCGGACGCTGCAAATTCTCGCCGAAACCGAAACCAGCTTGCGTGACGTGATCCGAACCGTTCAGGCACGTTATCGGGTCGGCGAAGCCCTCCAGCAGGACGTGCTCCAGGCGCAACTGGAACTGTCCAAATTGGGCGAGGAGCGGCTGATCCACACCGCCATGCACCATCGCGAAGTGGCCCGCCTCAATGCCTTGCTCGACCGCCCGCCGACGACCTTCTTCGGTCTGGCCTATGACCAGCCTGACGAGCTTCCGGAGATGCTCGCCGAGGAGCAGCTGGACGAAGCCGCGGAACAGGGGCGGCCGCTGCTGAATCAAAAACGGCGCAACGTCGACGCCGCTCAAAGCCGAGTGGAGCTGGCGAAGAAAGACTATTATCCAGACCTCACCTTCAGCGCCGGCTATGCTTTTCGCGACCGCGCCCCCAACGGCGAGAACCGCAGCGATTTCGTCCGCTTCGGAGTCAGCCTCAATCTTCCCGTCTATGCCGGACGCAAGCAGGCGAAGGCGGTGGATCAGCAGCAAAGCGAATGGTTGCGCGAAAAATATGCGCTGCAGGACGCGCTCAGAAAGGTCCAGGCGGACATTGCCGCTACGCTGTCCGACTACCAGCGCGCCAAGGACCACCACGCCTTGCTGCGCCACGAAATTATCCCTCTAGCCGAACAGACCGTCGCATCCTTGAGAGCGAATTTCGAGGTCGGCAAGGCCGCCATGGCCGATCTGCTCCGTGCCACGGCCAGTCTCCGCAACGCCGAAATCCAGGCCTGGCAGGCTTATGCCCAGGCGCAGCAAGCCTTGGCGAAACTGACCGCCGCGGCCGGCAAGGAGGCCCTATGAACCGATCGGCCGTGCTTTTGGTATTGGCGGCGCTGATCCTCGGCCTGGCTTCGGGCCATTGGCTGGCCGGGTTCCGCGAGGGCTCGGAGCCGTCGACTCCCGCCGAGAAGAAAGTCCTGTATTACCGCCACCCCATGAATCCCTCGGTCACCTCGCCGGTCCCGGCGAAGGACGAAATGGGCATGGACTATGTTCCGGTCTACGAGGATCAGGTGCCGGAAGCCGGGCAAGCGGAACGGCATCCAAGCGCCGAAGCGCCCAAGGAGCGCAGAATCCTTTACTACCGCAACCCGATGGGACTTCCCGACACATCGCCCGTGCCGAAAAAGGATTCCATGGGGATGGATTACATTCCCGTTTACGCCGACGAAGAAACACCCGGCGAAGCCAATATCGTCAAAATCAGCCCCGACAAGATCCAGAAACTCGGCGTCCGGACCGCGGAGGCGGAACAGCGGGATCTGGTCCGCACCGTCCGCGCGGTCGGTCTGGTCGAGCCGGACGAGCGGCTATTCCATGCGGTAACGCTCAAGTTCGACGGTTACATCGAAAAACTCCACGTCAACGCCACTGGCCAATCGGTCGAGAAAGGGCAGCCGCTGTTCGAACTCTACAGCCCCGATCTGGTATCCGCGCAGAACGACTACCTGATCGCCAAAAACAGCCGATCCGCGCTGAAAAACGCCGCGCCGCACACTCAAGCCGAGATGGAAAGTCTGGTGCAAAGCAGCCTGGAACGGCTGCGCTACTGGGGCATCTCGGAGACGGAAATCCGGCAGCTGGAACGACAGGGAAGCGTCCGGCGCAATCTGATCATCCGCTCGCCGGCATCCGGCGTGGTCATGGAAAAAATGGCCGTTGCCGGGATGCGGGCGATGGCGGGCGGCACCTTGTTCAAAATCGCCGATTTGTCCTCGGTCTGGATCATCGCCGAGGTCTTCGAGCAGGAGCTCGCTCTGATATCGAGCGGGCAGGCCGTCCGGGTAAGACTCGACGCCTACCCGGGCCGAACCTTCGACGGCAAGGTCACATTCGTCTATCCGACCCTCAATCCCGAAACCCGGACGGCCAGGGTTCGCGTTGAGCTGCCCAATCGTGAAGGGCTCCTGAAGCCCATGATGTATGCCCATGTCGAGTTGACCGGGATTTCCCGTCCAGCCTTGGCCATTCCGCAATCCTCGGTGCTCGAAGGCGGCAAGCGTACCCAGGTTCTCGTGAATCGCGGAGAGGGCCGTTTCGAGCCGCGTGTCGTCCGGCTGGGCGTACGCGGCGATGAGTGGGTGGAAGTCTTGGAAGGCCTGAAGGCCGGCGAAAGCGTGGTGGTCAGCGCCAATTTCTTGATCGACGCCGAGAGCAACCTGAAATCGGCCTTGGAAAGCTTCGGCGCTTCGGAGCCGCCGCCGGGCGATCACGCTGATCATGGGGGAATGTGATGTTGGGACGCCTCATCGAATGGTCGGCGCATAACGTCTTTCTGGTGCTGCTGGCGACGGTGTTCGCCATCTTCGCCGGCATTTACGCCGTGGCGAAAACCCCGCTGGACGCCCTGCCCGATCTCTCCGACGCACAGGTCATCGTTTACACCGAATATCCCGGCCAAGCCCCGCGAGTGGTGGAAGACCAGGTCACTTACCCGCTTACCACCGCCATGCTGAGCGTGCCCCGCTCCAAGGTTGTGCGCGGTTTCTCGTTCTTCGGCGCGTCTTTCGTCTACATCATTTTCGAAGACGGGACCGACATCTATTGGGCGCGCTCGCGGGTTCTGGAATATCTGAACTTTGCCTCCAACCGGCTGCCGATGGGCCTGACGCCCGCACTAGGGCCCGATGCCACCGGGGTCGGTTGGGTTTACCAGTATGTCGTGCTGGGCGCCCGGCAAACCTTGGCGGAACTCCGCAGTCTCCAGGACTGGTTCATCCGCTATCAGCTCGCCAAGGCGCATGGCGTAGCGGAGGTCGCCAGCGTCGGCGGCTTCGTCCGGCAGTACCAGGTGGTCGTCGACCCGCGCCGGCTTCAGGCTTACGGAATTCCGTTGAGCACGGTCAGCGAAACGATCCGGGCGAGCAACCGGGATGTCGGCGGGCGGGTCGTCGAGATGAGCGAGACCGAATACATGGTGCGCGGCAAAGGCTATCTACGCGGCGTCGGCGATCTGGAGCAACTGGTGCTCAAGGCCGAAAACGGCACGCCGGTGCTGCTCAGGGACGTGGCTCGGGTGGAGCTGGGGCCGGACGAACGGCGCGGGCTTACCGAGCTGAACGGCGAAGGCGAGGCGGTTTCAGGCATCGCCATGGCCCGCTACGGCCAGAATGCCTTGGACGTGATCCGGAACGTCAAGGAGAAACTGACGGAAATCAGCAGCGGCCTGCCGCAGGGCGTCTCGGTCGAAGCGGTTTACGATCGCTCGGGTTTGATATTGCGCGCCATAGCCAATCTGCGCGAAAAGCTGGTCGAAGAAACCCTCGTCGTGGCCCTGGTGTGCATCGTCTTCCTGCTCCATATTCGAAGCGCCCTGGTGGCCATCATCATGCTGCCGATCGGCGTGCTGATCGCCTTCATCGTCATGCATCGTCTAGGCATCAACTCCAATATCATGAGCCTCGGCGGCATCGCCATCGCCATCGGCGCCATGGTGGACGCCGCCATCGTCATGATCGAAAACGCCCACAAGCATCTGGAACGGGCGGACCCCCATGAAAACCGGCTCGCGATCATGATCCGGGCGGCCCGGGAGGTCGGCCCCGCTTTGTTCTTCAGCCTGCTGATCATCACCGTGTCCTTCCTGCCGGTGTTCGCGCTGGAAGACCAGGAGGGCCGCTTGTTCAAGCCGCTGGCCTACACCAAGACCTTCGCCATGGCGGGATCGGCGCTGTTGTCGGTAACGCTGGTGCCGGTACTGATGCTCTTGTTCATCCGGGGGCGGATCGTGCCGGAGCACAAGAACCCGGTCAGCCGGGTGCTGATCTGGCTGTACCGCCCGGTCATCGCCTTCGTGCTGCGCTGGGAGAAGCTGACGATCGCTTTTGCCCTGCTGGTCCTGGCGGTGACCGTCTATCCGCTGTCCAAGCTCGGCAGCGAATTCATGCCCACTCTGAACGAAGGCACGCTGCTGTTCATGCCCATGAGTCTTCCGGGGCTCTCGGTGACGAAGGCGGCCGAGATCATGCAGACCCACAACCGCATCCTAAAGACCTTTCCGGAAGTGGAGTCGGTGTTCGGCAAGGCCGGCCGCGCCGCCACCGCCACCGACCCGGCGCCTCTCGAGATGTTCGAAACCGTCGTCAACCTCAAGCCGGAGGATCAGTGGCGGCCGGGCATGACCACCGAGAAGCTGATCGCCGAAATGGACCGTGCCACCCAGATGCCCGGCGTCACCATCGCCTGGACCATGCCCATCAAGAACCGCATCGACATGCTATCCACCGGCATCCGAACGCCCATCGGCATCAAGGTGTTCGGTAACGATCTGGCACAAATCGAACGGTTCGCCACCGAAATCGAATCCGTCGTCAAAACCGTCCCCGGCACCACCAGCGCCTATGCGGAAAGGATCACCGGCGGCTATTACCTGACCATCGATCCGGACCGCATGGCCCTGGCGCGTTACGGATTAAGCGTCGGCGCCCTGCAGGACGTGATCGCTTCCGCGCTGGGGGGCGAAACGGTCACGACCACGGTGGAAGGACGGGAGCGCTACGGCGTGATCGTGCGTTATCCCAGGGAGCTCCGCGACTCGCCCGAGGCCATCGCCACCCAGGTGCTGGTGCCGGTGCCGTCCGGCGCCATGATTCCCTTGGGACAAGTGGCGCGCATCGGCTTGAACAGGGGCCCGGCATCCATCCGCACCGAGAACGCCCTGCTGTCCGCCTACATCTACGTGGACCTCCGGGACCGGGACATCGGCGGTTACGTAGAAGACGCCCGAAGAGCCGTGCGCGAGCGGGTGAAATTCCCGCCCGGCTATTACGTCAGCTGGAGCGGTCAGTTCGAGTACATGGAGCGGGCCAAGGCCAAGCTCCGCATCGTGGTGCCGATGACGCTTTTGATCATCGTGGTACTGCTTTATCTCAACTTCAAGCGTGTCACGGAGACGCTCATCGTCCTCTTGTCGCTGCCGTTTTCGCTGGTGGGCGGCATCTGGCTGATGCACTGGCTGGGCTACAACCTCAGCGTGGCGGTCGCGATCGGTTTCATCGCCTTGGCGGGCGTCGCGGCGGAGACCGGGGTGGTCATGCTGATTTACCTGGATCAGGCGCTGAGCAAGCTGAATGAGCGAAAGGCAGCCGCCGGCGAACCTTCGACCCTTTCCGAACTTTACGCCGCCATCATGGAAGGGGCGGTGGAGCGGGCCAGGCCGAAGATGATGACGGTTACAGCCGTCATGGCGGGCCTCTTGCCCATCATGTGGGGCTCGGGCACGGGCTCCGAAATCATGCGCCGCATCGCCGCGCCCATGGTGGGCGGGATGGTGTCGTCGACTTTGTTGACCCTGATCGTGATCCCGGCGATTTATGCGCAAGTCAAAGGTTTATCCCTTGAAAAACAAGCCGCTGAGGTGAGGAGGTACGCCCCGAAATAGTCCGGGTTTGTTCGAAGTTCGGTATTGACAACTATTGGAGGTAAACGCCATGAAAGTCAGATTCCTATTAGCCGTTTTAGCCCTATTCGGCCTGTTGGTGTCCTGCGCTCCGAGGAGCCCTCATCCAATGGACATGTCCACGGCGCTTCAAAGCGCAAAAACGCCCGCCGATCATCAGGCGTTAGCCGAGCATTACGAGGCGGTCGCCAGGGAGATGGAACAGAAGGCCGAGGAACATCGGCAAATCCTCGCGCAGTTCCTGAAAGATCCTCATGACTACCCTCGGGAGTATAAAGGAGGCAGTTTCGAAGCTCATTGCAAGCGGCTGATTGATATTTACGAGCGGGCTGCCGAGGCCAATCGGGACATGGCGGACGACCATCGCCGGATGGCGGGCGGAGCCAGGTAACGCCCATCGGTTCGGGGACATGGAAGTCTCTACCCATGTCCCTTAACCTGATCGAGGTTAACCGTTCACATCCAGCCCCCGTATGGGAATAATCATCCCGCCCCGGTGATTTAATGGGAAAACATCATGCCGATCATCGCCACTCCATCTGATTATCGGTTTCCATGGTATGTGCGGCTTTTCTTTTGGAACCAGAAGCGCCGCTATGGCGGCGTGCTCGAATCCGCGCGCCTCTGGGCACGAATGCCCAAAGTCTTTGCCGCCCTGGCGCTGCTCTATGGTGCGCTCGACCGCCGCACCTCGTCGATCGAATCGACACTACGCTCGCTCATCACGGTCCGTGTCTCCCTGATCAACGGCTGCCATTTCTGTGTCGATCTCAACTCGTTTCTCGTCCCCAGGCGGGGACTCGATCCCGAAGAACTTCGAAAAGACGGCGAAAGCCCGCTACATGGTCGGACAAGGGACACAGCAGGACGTATTCCGCGCCCAGACCGAAATCTCCCGGGTGTTGCAGCGCCTGGCGATCCTCGAACTGCAGGGCATATCACTTCGGGCGGAGATCAACCGGATCCTTCGGCGACCCTCTACCGATCTCTTGGGCATTCCGGGAGAGATCCAGGTCACGCCGCTTGAACATGGCCCGGCGGAGCTCCAGGCGTTGGTTGAGCAGACAGCACCGCTGCTGCGGGCGCAAGTCAAAGGCGTGGAACGAGGTGAAAAAGCTATTGCCTTGGCCAGGCGCGAGTATTTTCCCGATTTCGAGCTGAGTGCGCTGGGGCTTCGCAACGAAACGATGCATCGGGATGGCTATCAAGTGATGCTCAGCGTCAGAGTCCCGCTCTATTACGCCACCAAACAACGCTACGGTGTGAAAGAGGCCGTGGCCGGCAAGGGCGCGGCGGTGCAGGACTGGTGGGCGATCAAACAAGAGCTGTCGGCTCGGGTGCAGGACAACCTCGCTCGCACGCAGCGGGCGGAGGAACTCGTCAAGCTGCTATCCGATGCCCTCATTCCGCAGGCGCGCTTGACCCTGGCTTCGGCGCAGGCGAGCTATGCCGTCGGCAAAGTGGATTTTTTAACCCTCCTGAACAGCCTCCTAACTTTGCAGGACAACGAGATCGAACTGCACGGCGAAATGACCGAACACGAAAAGGCGCTGGCCCGGCTCGAGGAGATTATCGGAGAGCGGCCATGATCCATTCATCGGAAACTCCTTTGGAACGTGAAGTGAGCCCCCAGGAAAAACGGCACGGTTGGCGACTCAGACCACTGTCGACGATGGGGCTGATCGCTTCATTGCTGCTTGTGGGGTGCGGAAACGAGACGCCCGCTCCCCCGCCGCCAGCGGACCACGCCGGCCACGGGGCGGCTCCAGAAGAAAAGGAAACTGCACCTCCCGTCGCAGTCCCGGGCGGCACCAACACCATGACCATCAGCCCGGAACGGCTGCAGGAGATCGGGGTCCGGTTCGAGATTGCGGAACAGCGGCCTCTGACCCGAACAATCCGTACCGTCGGCCGGGTCGAAATCGACGAGCGCAGGCTCGCCAACGTCAACATCAAGATCGAAGGCTGGATCGACCGGCTGCACGTGAGCGCCACCGGGGATCGCGTCAGGCAGGGCCAGGTGCTGTTCACTTTGTACAGCCCTGATCTGGTCGCCACTCAGCAGGAATACCTGCTCGCACTGCAAAGCGTCCGGGACCTCGGAACGAGCGAATTCCCGGAAGTGGCGCAGGGCGCCCGGTCCTTGCTGGAGGTGACCCGCAGACGCTTGGCTCTGTGGGACATCACCGAAGACCACATCGAGGATCTCGAGCGCACTGGCGAAGTGCTCAAGACCCTGCCCATCCATGCACCGATCAGTGGCACCGTCATCGAAAGAAAGGTTCTGGCCGGCATGTATGTCAAACCGGGCGAGCCTCTGTATACCATCGCCGATCTGACCTCGATCTGGATTCTTGGCGATATTTACGAATACGAACTGCCTTTGATCAAGGTCGGGCAGACTGCCGATGTGACGCTCTCGTACGATCCCAAAACCCATTTCGAAGCGCGCGTCGACTTCATCTATCCCACCATCGATCCGCAGACGCGCACCGCCAAAGTCCGCTTCACGCTGGCCAATCCCGAGGAAAAGCTGAAGCCGGACATGTACGCCAATGTCGAGCTAAACGTTCCGCTGGGGCTGCGGCTCGCGGTGCCGAAAGATGCGGTGCTCGAAACCGGGGAGCGGAAAATCATCTTCATCCACCATGGCGGCGGCAAGCTCGAATGGCGCAACGTGGCAACGGGGGTGCGAGGCGCGGAATGGGTCGAGATCACCGAAGGCATAGCGCCGGGTGACCACGTCGTCACCTCGGCGAACTTTCTGATCGATTCGGAAAGCCAGCTGAAAGCTGCGGTGGGGGGTATGGCGGGGATGAAGCACTAATGAAAAGGCGGCACGTCTCCCGTTAGATAAGCAAATGCAGGCCAAGGCTTTTGGCCGCCGCGTTGAGGCGTTTATCGAAACAAGCGAAATGTAGAGGCTCACCCGAATGCTGATGGAAGAAGTGAGCGGCGGCCAGGTGAACGCTGTCGTAACCGCGCAAACCATAAGTAAAGGCCATCTCCGCCGCGCTCTGGGCAAGAGGCTCGTCGACCTGGACGATGAGGGCGTCCGCCCAGTCGCTTTGAAACTGGGCCAGGCATTGATCGTAATCGATGTCCTTGATATCACCCATGCGCCATCGTTTGGCGAACGCGGCGTGGACCTCGACGTAGGCGATCAAGTGGGATATCAACAGCACCGCCGTACTGGCCATCCGAATGAACTCCGGCTGCCCCGGTTCGGCCACGTAAAGTTTCACCCAGGCCGAACTGTCGAGGTACAGGTTCATTCGCGGTCTTCGAGCACAGTGTCCACGATCGAGCCACCCTTGATGGAGGCCACCGGGCGATGCGGATCAATATGTGCCCGCTTGCCGCTCCATTTGATCTTGCCCGCCGCAAGCAAGGCTTGCAGATTGGGTTGCCCGGCACAGGTGACGGGGTTCAAAACGGCCACCGGTTTTCTGTGGGAAGTGATCACCACGGGGTTGCCTTCACCAACGAGGCGCAGGTATTTGGAGAGCTTGTCTTTGAATTCGTGAACCGATATTTCCATCATGGCCCTAAAGTAAGCTATGGCAGTAAAAATATTGCCATATTATAGACTTTATTTCGGCTCAATGTAGCCATATCCCATCAAGGAGAATGGAGTGTGGTAGAACGCGTCATCGAGTTCTGCGCCAAAAACCGCTTCATCGTGTTCCTGCTGGTGTTCGGCCTGGCCTCGGCGGGTTTTTGGAGTCTGAAGAACACCCCGATCGATGCCCTGCCGGACCTGTCCGACACCCAGGTGATCGTCTACACCAAATGGCCGGGGCGTTCGCCGGACCTGGTGGAAGACCAGATTACCTATCCCATCGTCACCGCCTTGATCTCGGCGCCCAATGTCACCGTGGTGCGCGGCTTCTCGGACTTCGGCTATTCCTACGTTTACGTGCTGTTCAAGGACGGCACCGACATTTATTGGGCCCGCTCGCGCGTCCTGGAATACATGAGCCAGTTGGCCGGACGGCTGCCCGAGGGGGTGACGCCTCAGCTCGGGCCGGACGCCACGCCGGTGGGCTGGGTATTTCAGTACGCCCTCGTCGACGAGACCGGACAGCAAGATCTCGCCTCGCTACGTTCCTTTCAGGATTGGTACCTGCGGTACTGGCTGGCCAGCGTGGATGGGGTGGCGGAGGTGGCGAGCGTGGGCGGCTTCGTGCGCCAATACCAGATCAACCTGGATCCGACCAAGCTGCTGGGGTATCGGCTGTCGGTATCGGACATCGTGGACAAGGTGCGGATGAGCAATCTGGACGTGGGCGGCCGGGTGGTGGAACTCTCCGGCGCCGAATACATGGTGCGCGGCCGCGGCTATATTAAATCCGTTGCGGATATCGAGAGTATCGCGGTGGGGGTGAATCCCGGCGGCACACCGATCTTGCTGCGGGATGTCGCGACGGTGACGCTCGGGCCGGACATGCGGCGGGGTCTGGTGGAACTCGACGGTCGGGGCGAAGTGGCCGGCGGCGTCGTGATCATGCGCTACGGCGAAGACGCCCCCAAGGTCATCGACCGTATCAAGGCGAAACTCGAACAAATCGAGCCTTCGCTGCCCCCGGGCGTCAAGATCGTGACGGTTTACGACCGCAGCGACCTGATCCGGCAGTCCATCGCCACGGCCACCGAGAATCTGATCGAGGAACTGATCGTCGTCAGCGTCCTGATCGCAGGCTTCCTGCTTCACTTCCGCTCGGCCCTGATCCCCATCGTCACCCTGCCGCTTGCCGTGCTCATCGCCTTCATCCCCATCTATTTTATGGGGCTCGGCCTGAACATCATGTCTATCGGCGGCATCATCGTCGCCATCGGCGATATGGTGGACGCCGCCATCGTGATGGTCGACAACGCCCATAAGCGCCTGGAGGACTGGGACCGGGGCGGTCGACGGGGCAGCCGAGAGCGCGTGCTCATCGATTCCGCCAAGGAAGTGGGCCCCGCGATTTTCGCATCGCTCCTGGTCATTGCCGTGGCGTTCATGCCGGTGTTCACCCTGGAGGCCCAGGAAGGCCGGCTGTTCAAACCATTGGCCTGGACCAAGAACCTGTCCATCGCCATGAGCGCGGTGCTGGCGGTGACCTTGATTCCGGCCCTGCTGTCGCTCCTGATCCGGGGGCGCATCCAGCCCGAGGCGCGCCATCCGGTGAGCCGTCTTTTGCAGCGAGCCTATGCGCCGCTGCTCAGGCTCGCGCTGCGCTACCGCGTGTCCCTCATGGTCGTGTCCGTTTTGCTCGTCGTCAGCATCATTCCGGTCTATCAGCGGATGGGCTCGGAGTTCATGCCCCCCCTCTACGAGGGCACCATCCTGTACATGCCCACCACCTTGCCCGGCATTTCGGTGACCGAGGCGGGCAAGCTCCTGCAGCAAATGGACCGGAAGCTCATGGGCTTCCCCGAGGTGGCGCACGTGTTCGGCAAGGCCGGGCGCGCCGAAACCTCCACCGACCCGGCGCCGTTTTCCATGATGGAGGTGATCGTCGAACTCAAGCCCAAAGAAGAGTGGCGGCCGGGAATCACTTATGACCGTCTGGTCGATGAGATGGATCGGACCCTGCAGTTTCCGGGCGTCACCAATGCCTGGACCATGCCGATCAAGGCGCGCGTCGACATGCTGACTACCGGCGTGCGCACGCCGGTCGGGATCAAGATCTTCGGCCCCGACCTGAACAGGATCGAGGCTATAGGCAAATCGATCGAAATGATCGCGAAAGAGGTGCCGGGCACCCGGAGCGTCTATGCGGAGCGGGTTTCCGGCGGTTATTTCTTGGACTTCGCCATCAATCGCGAGGAGATCGCCCGCTACGGTCTTTCCGTGATGGACGTGAACCGATACATCGAATCGGCCATCGGCGGGGAGAACATCGACATCACCATCGAAGGCCGGGAGCGCTATCCCATTAACGTACGTTATCTCCGCGAGCTTCGGGACGACCCGGACAAGCTAAGGCGGGTGCTGGTCGATACGCCCAGCGGCGCACAGGTGCCGCTGGCGCAGCTGGCCTCCCTGCGCATGGTCAGCGGCCCGGCCATGATCCGGGACGAGGACGGCATGCTGTCGGGCTACGTCTATGTGGATATGGCCGAACGGGACGTGGGCGGTTATGTGGAGGAGCTCAAACGGCGCGTGGCGGAGAATATCGAGCTGCCGCCCGGCTATACGCTCACCTGGTCGGGTCAATACGAATTCATGGCACGCGTCAAGGAGCGGCTCAAGCTTTTCATTCCCTTGACTATCGCCATCATTTTCGTGCTGTATTACTTCACCTTCCGCTCCGTCACAAAGACCCTCATGGTCATGCTGGGCGTCCCCCTGTCCTTGGTTGGCGGAATCTGGTACCTGGCCTTGCTCGGCTACAACATGAGCATCGCCGTCTGGGTGGGGCTGATCGCTCTGGCGGGCATTGCCGCCGAGACCAGCGCGGTGATGCTGGCTTATCTCGATGAAGCCGTTAAACGGCGCCAGGCTGCGGGTCGACTGAAGTCCCTCGAGGATCTCACGGAAACGGTATTTTCCGGGGCGGTGGAACGCATCCGCCCCATGGCTATGGCCGGGGGCGCCAACATCATAGGGCTCATTCCCGTGATGCTCGCCAGCGGTACCGGTGCGGATGTGATGAAGCGTCTGGCGGCACCCATGATCGGCGGTGTCGGTTCCGCCATGCTGCTCACACTGTTCGTCATCCCGGCCGTTTACTTGATTTGGCGCTGGCACAAGGATGTCAAATACCAGGTGCCGGACCAAGGGCCATGAAGCTTTCCGGCCTGATCGCCGGCTCGGTCGCTCTCTTCGCCGACGCCTTCGATATGCTGGGCCGATGCGTTGGTCTATGGCTTCAGTCTCTACGACGGCATTGTGAAGTATTACGAATCGACGCTTTTGTCTTCCGCCGTTTCCTCTCTTGCTCCGATTGAGAAACAACGGATAAAAATTCCAGCTTGGCGGATCAGATAATGAAACCTAGCCCCTAAGAATGAATATCTCCCGTTTCTTTATCTTTTGAGTGAGCTGCGGTCAAACCCCGCATGAAGGCATGAGCGGCCCGAAATGACGGGTGCGGATTCCCACACATGAACTAGGAGAGGAGATCGATATGAAGCATTCCCAAGTCCTCGGCATCGTGCTGTGCTACGTCCTAGGCGTCGTTAACGTGTTGAGCGCGGCCGAATCCAAGGCGGCCGGCGGCAAGGTGTATGCGACCGCCTGGTTCGGGGGTGAAGTTGGGGTCGTTGATTTGAACACCGGCAAAACGATTCGGACGGTCAAGGTCGGTGTCCATGACCACAATGTTTTTTTGAGCCCGGATCAAAAAACGGCCTGGGTTACCAATAATAACGACGGTACGGTTTCCATCATCGACACGGCTACGGATCAAGTGAGCCGGACATTCCGGGTTGGTAACGGCCCTCGCCACACCTTCATCAGTCCCGACGGCAAGGAAGCTTACGTCACCACCGAGTTCGATGACGCCGTCGCGGTGATCGATCCCGGAACCTATGCTCCGCTGGCCACCATCAAGGTCGGCCGCATGCCGCACTTCGCGCTCATAGCGGGCGACCGGGTGTTTGTCAGCAATTTCGGCAGCGGCGACGTGTCGGTTATCGACAGGACCAACCGGAACGTAATGGGCACCATACCGGTCGGGCTCGGCCCTTTGGGGGCCGGTTTCGCCAAGGACACTCAGCGCGTTTATATCGCCTGTCATGCCGCCAACCATGTTGCCGTTATCGACGGCAACAGTCTCCAGGTCATTACCCGTATCCCCACGGATGCGGGGCCGGTGCAGGTGACGGTAACGCCCGATCAGAAACATGCTTACGTGGCCAACGACGGCGCCGGCACCGTGCAGAAGATCGATCTGGCCAGCAATGCAATCGTCAAGACCATCCCGATTGCGCCGAATGCCGGCACCCATGGCATTGGCTTCGCGGCCGATGGAAAACTGCTGCTCTTGACCAATACGGGAAATAACACGATCTCCGTGATCGACGCCACGAAGGATCGCATCATCAAGACCATCAAAGTCGGCACGGCACCGGAAGGCATCGCTTTCAAGCGCCCTTGAGCAGGAGCTGAAAGAGTTCCGATAGCTGGTTCGGAGTAGTAGGCCATTGCCGAATTCGGGATTCGTGGCCTCGATCCGCCGGGATCAGCGATGTTTCATCCGGGCTGCTTGCCCATCGTGGCGCAAGTACGTTCGGGTAGACCACTCGATGCGGCTTCCGGAGCGCTTTGGGTTTATTAACCCGGCCTATAAATATAGGCCGGGTTAATCCGGGGCAAGGATGCCCCGGCGCGGCGACAAGCCGCGTGAGCCCAGGCCGGGCGTGTACCGGCCTGGGCGGCGGCCCGAAATACCAGCATTCGTAGGTCGGCAATCCTTTGCCGACGAAGACGCTCGGCCGGGACGTGGCGTCGGGAAAGGATTCCCGACCTACGGGGGGATGCACGGTCGTAGGTCGGCAATACCTTGCCGACGAAGACGCTCGGCCGGAGCATGGCGTCGGGAAAGGATTCCCGACCTACGCGCGAGTGCCCGTACAGTAGATATGAAAATGCTCTAGTGTGGGAGCGGGCTTTAGCCCGCGATAATCGCTCGATCGCGGGCTAAAGCCCGCTCCCACAAGCCGTAAACCAATCCGACAGCCGCTCTAAGTGTAAGAAATTGGACGCGAGGCCAAATAGAACCGGGATAATGTGCCGGACCAATCGGCCTGGAGCCGATTTGCACGCGAAGCGCGGCCTACAAAAAGCGTGGTGTGCTAGGGCGGTGAAAAAGCGCTCCAACGCGCGTCAGGGCAGCACGATCGGCTCGTCGTCCAGCGAGAGCAGAAACGCCATCAGGTCGTCCTGGTCTCGCAGGGTATAGCCGCCTTCTTTATCCACCCAAACCTCATGGCCGCTGCCGTCCACATTGGCTTTTTGGAGGCGCGGATCGGCTCGGTTGGCCGCGACGACAGACGCGCGCAAATCCCGGTCGAGCAACGCCCGCAAACTATTGCGAGGGTCTGGGGCCATACCGCGAAAGAGAAAGCTCATGCCGAGTTGGTCGGTCTTGGCGACGACCATGCGGTCGCCCTCGCGACGAAATGCCTCGGGTCCCGCCGCCACGCCGCCGTCGTGCAGATAAGGCGCGCTGACCCGAAGGCCGACGAGCTTGGGCACTTTATAACCGCCGGCGAGATTGCCCTGGGCATAGGCCAATCGCTGATCTTCCTCCGGAGTGATATCGGTCGGCACGGGCAGCATCTCGGGATTCGGCGGCAGGGGCACCGGCACGTCGGCGGGATAGGTCTTTGGCGGTACGAAGCTCCACCAGAATGCGGCCAGCGCCTTGGCGCGCGACGGGTGCGTGCCGAGGGTCGGCTGAGGAAGGACGCGATTGTTGGTGAAGTTTGGAGCGCTATGGCAGTTAATACAGCCAGCCTTCGAAAATAGTTGTGCGCCGCGCCGTATCGCCTCCTTATCGTCGGACGGACTGGGCGGCGGCGACAAGGTGTTCTGCCAGGCCGACATGCCGTTGAGTTGAGCGGCCACGGGCATTCCCGGCGTGTTGGGCATCAGACCGTCCAAAATGAAAATCGAGCCTTTCGGATAGCCCGGCATGGTAACGGCCTGATTCATTCCGGGCGTTCCGGGCGTCGGATCGATGCGCTTGAAGAACAGCGAGGGCTGTTCGCCTTCGGACAGCCGGAAGTCCTCGTTCGCGGAGCGCTGCAGGATGACGCCCAGATAGGTTTCCTTGTCGATGCCCAGCAAGGACTCGCTAGAATCCGCGCCGGTGGTCATGTCCGAATTGGTGCCGTGGACATTGGCGTTCAGCGTGGTCAGCCCATGGAACCAGCCGGTCGAGGCGAAACCGCTCCAACCGTAGGGCCAGGCGGCAAAGGTGTAGGACGTCGGAATCTGAGTCGGATTGTTTTGAAGATCGCCGGTGGAATCGAAGTTGCCGGGCGGCCATGCCAGCAGGGCGGCGTCCACGGCGTCCTCGACCGCCCGCGGGTCGGGCAGACGGGCGTTTCGGTCGTCGGTCTTGAGATAAATATGATCGCCGGGGGGCAGGCGCATCGGGTTGACGTCGGTCTGGCGAAAGAAGGCGGCCGAATTGGTGGCGAAAGCCAGTAACAAGCCGGGATTCACATCCGCATTCGGCGCGCCTTCGATGATGGCGCCGGTGGATGGATCGACCGTCGCGTGACACGCGGCGCAGGTCATGCCGACCCGGATCTGTCCCTGCTGCAGAAAAACCCGCATGCCGAGCGGAATGAGTCCGCCCGCCGGCACATCCAGGCCGGTATTGACCCACGTGCCCCGCCTGAAGGTCCGCCCTCCGATCGTTACGTCGCGGTCCAGCTGAACCTGGAGATTGGTGGTCGGCTCTCCGCCCAGCGCCATCGTCGCTTTCGCCAGTTTCCATAGGTTAATGGGCCCGTCGATGACGCCGACGACATCCGTCAAGAAGACTTCGTTGCCGTAAGTCTCCTCGTAGAATGCCCGACGCCCGAGCTCCAACAACTCACGGGTGATCTCCACGGCTCCATTCGCCGGCGCGAGGTAGCGTTTTCCGTCGGCCGTCTGTAGGAGTCTGGCCGCCTCGGCTTTGCCGACGGTTCGGCCCAATACGTCGTAGGAGCCGATTTCCTGCGGAGTCGCCCTGGCTTTCGGGGTTAGCGTTTGGCTCGTCTCCGGTGCACCGGGAATGGCCAGATCCGCGAAAAAGAAGACATAGACCAAGCCATCGCTGATGAAGAGCACCGAAAGCAGCATAACGAGCCAAACTTCTGGTCGTAATCGCATGGAAACCATCCTTGGCTGGGTCTGCCTGATTTAGATTTTAGATTCGAGGCCGCAGCATCTACTCCGTATCGCGGAGAACGCCGTGAATTTACTTATACCATCAAAAGTCCCATCTTACGCCGCCTTCCAGGGTATGGTTGGTGGCGCCGCTGATGATCAGGCTGGTGTAGTTCACGAATGCCGAAACCGAGTTGGGCATCACAAACTGTGCGCCAAAGCCCACGTTGGCCCAATTGCGTATGGGATCGGGCGTCACGAATGACGTCGCGAACCCGCCGCGCCCGAGGGTGTTCGTGATAGCTTGACTGCTGTTGCGGTATTCGTGGACCCACTCTCCGAAAACGCGGGGCAGAACCACGCCATACGGGGTGCTCCAGACGTAGTTGAGCTCGGTTCCCACGGTGGTGGTTACCGAATCCCGATATTGCTTCCCCATGGTGATTCCGACGCCGCTGTCGCTTCGTTCGCGGAACCGGTTGATTTCGGTCGAAATCCCCGCCGCCTGGACGTACGGGATGACGCTCAAGCCGTCCCAATTGAAGTTATATCCCGCCCCCAATGCCGCGCTGTACTCGTCGCCGGTGTAGTTGGCCTCGTAGTTCACGCCGAACGACCGGCGTTCCGACCGGTTGTCGTGAAGGGCATAGCCGATGGTCAAGTCGACATAGGCGTTCTCGAAGGGGACGAAGGTCAGGAATGGCGTAAACCGGAAGCTATCGGCCCTAAAAGTGCCTAGCCCCTGAACCAAGTCCGAACTGGTGCTGACATAGTTGAACAGCAGGCCCGTCCGTAGCCAATCGGTCACCTGGTAATCGGGACCGACGGTTACCGTGCGTCGATTGATGGCGTAGCCGGGCAAGGATTGGCGCGTGTTGACGTCGCCGAAGCTTCCGCCGGCGGAAAAGAACAGTCCTAGGTTGCCCAGCATCAGATACTGGTCGCCGCTCGCCCCGCCGTTCGTGCCCTGAATCTCTTCATCGGTTTTTCGTTGCGCCACGCGCATTCCGCGCATCAGGTTGAGGCTGCGGGCCATTTCGGACGTCGGACGGTTGAACTGGAAATCCACGAAATTCAGCTGGTTGATCTGCTGCGCGGCGGGCAGGGCGCCTTGCGCCGCGCCGAACAGACAGTGATAAATCGCCAGGGCCGAATCGTAGCTGCCGCCCAGTCCGGTGCTGCCGCAGAACAGCGAATCCACGGCACCGTTGTAGCTCACGCTGTTCCCGGTGATCTGCGAGCGTATGGCATCAAACGAGGAAAACCGGTACAGCGCGCCATTGCTCGGGACGTTTCCCAAATTTGCCGCGAGGGCATCGTAGGTGTTGATGTAGTCGCTCATCGATTGAGCGCTCTCGAAGGAAACGATGGAGCCATCCGGACGGATGAACTGCATGGGCGACAGGCCCACTTCCGGGGCGATTCCCGCGCTCTCGGCGATCGACTGGAACGCCTCGACGTCTACCGACCACATGTGCAACTGGTTCAGGCCGGCGGGAGAGTAGACGTCCGCCGTGCCTTCCACCGGCCGCATGACGGGCACATAGCTGGCGAAATCGTAACCGAACTGTTCCTCGGGCGTTGCCGGCACGAACGAAGTCGTCTCCAAGGTCTCCGCTTGCGAGACATTGCCGGCGACCAAGGTGAGCGCGGAGCACATCAGCGCGATCCGGCCGCCGGGAAATCTCGATATGGACAGAATCCGGCCGCCATAGCCGGGGCGGCAAAAGTCATTAAGAACCCGTAACGGCGGACGGATTGGGACGTTGGCAATGCTCACGAGCTTGTGCTCCTCTTATTGGTTTAATTGTTCGATAAGCCCTCCATGAACGGATGAGATTCCTATGCGCCCGTGGCCGGTGTTGAGCGAACCATGAGCCCCCCATTTGGATCTTGAGTCAGCCGCAAATTTAAGCACAAAACTTCGTTTCGGGTCTGCCGACGATTTCGGCCGATCCCGGGGAGTTTTCGTGAAGTGTCCGGGTCGATATCGGGAAGGGGCGATTCTTTAGGTTGTTGTCCATGGACGATGATGCGACGGACGATTTTGCGACCCGTCAGGGGTTCTATCCGAATCTGGACACGTGGTTATTCGAACCGATCGATCGGTTCCGCCGGGATCTCGGCCTGTGGTTCGATCTGACCGGCTTCGGGCGGGAGGAGACGCCGTTCCGGACAGTGATGTCCGCGCCCGGTCTCACGCTCAGACGCTATGGTCCCGAACCCGAGCCCGAGGGCGGGCCGGTCCTGCTGATCGTTCCGGCACCGATCAAGCGCGCCTACATTTGGGACCTGGTGCCCTGGGCCAGCGTGGTCCGGCGCGGACTGGAGAGCGGCCTGTCGGTTTATCTGGTGTGCTGGGAGCGTCCCGGCCGTATCGGCCAATCCTTCGGTCTGGCCGACTATGCCGACCGTCTGATTCTCGACAGTGTCAGGGCCATCGGAAAAGAACGAGGAAACGGGCCGGTTTTCCTGGCCGGGCATTCGTTGGGGGGAACCTTGGCCACTTTTTTTGCGGCCTTGCATCCGGAGTGCGTCAAAGGATTGATTCTTTTGGGCGCTCCGCTGCATTTCGGGCGGGATGTGGGACTGATCGACCGCTGGATCGCCACGGCTCCGCCGGCGCAATACTTGACCGCGGTCGTAGCCCCTGTGGCCGGTTCGCTGCTTAGCGGGTGCTCGTTCCTCGCGGATCCTTTGACCTTCGGTTGGCGCCGCTTATTGAACGGGTTTCGAAGCCTCGGCGACCCGCAGGCTCAGCGAACCTATCTGGCCGTGGAGCGGTGGGCATGCGACGAAATGTCCATGGCGCCGGCGCTATTCGAGGAAATCGTCGAGTGGCTGTATCGCGAGGATCGCTTCATGCGGGGGAATCTTTCGATCAACGGCCATAAAGTCGCCCCGCGGCTCGTCGAGGCTCCGGTTCTCAGCGCCGTGGACCCGAACTGCCGTATTGTCCCGCCTCAAGCGGTGTTGCCTTTCCATCGCGCGGTGCGGAGCCGGGATACCACGGTGCTCTGGTATGGCGGGGATGTCGGCGTTTCGCTCCAGCACGTCGGCATGCTGGTAGGGCAGGAGGCCCACCGCAGCCTGTGGCCGGAAATCATGCATTGGGTTCATGCCCGCGCGCGCTGATCCCGTTCGGAAGCGAACCGAATGTCGCTGCCTGGTTATCCCTTTACGAACAATTACCTACGGAGTCGGGCGTATATCGGAAAGCGTCAGAGTCGGGTTTAATAAAATTCACTTCCATGCAGACGGTGCATGTGAGCCCGAAACAAGAAGGTTTCGGTTGGGACTGTGGGATGCTGCGAAGGGACAGCGGAACTCGCCGGGAAAAGCATCCCAATAGTCGACGGACAAGGCTATAACTGGATCGCCAAGGCACGGCTTCTGCGTTCACGGGACGGTGATCGCAACGGACAAGGATGTCCGGATCCAGTTTCCTCTTCTCATGTCGGTTTCCGCCAAGACCGCGGATTGCAGGAATCAAGGCGAAAATCCGGGGAACACCCTACCGCGAGCCTTTGCTCGAGCTTTGATTCGATACTGCGCCGATGGTTCAGCCTCTCAGCCGCATTCATCCGGTTTCGGGGCGATTCCCCTGGATATCAGCAACTCCCGAACGGCGAGCGTGACGGGATAAACTTCCTGGTTTCGATCTTTCCCCAGTTCGTCATAAGCCCGCTGTTCCGCTTCCACCGCCATGCGGTCCTCGGCGAACACCGCTTCCGCAAAATGGCGGAGGAGCGGCCATAGCACATGAATCAAGCCGGGAATCCGGGGTTTCCGGATCATCAGAATGCCGAAGCTTTGATTGGTTTTTTGGTCCGGGTCTTTCGGCACGTAGACGCACCACAAACGGGCGCTCGGAAATTCGGAGTCGCGTCCCGCGATCGTGAGCGTTTGGTAGGGATACTCGGTGCGGATGGTCATGACGTCGTAATCCTTCTCCGAACGCTCGCCCCCGACCGAGAGCAGGCTGGACCCTGAATGCCGGCGCCCGCCCAGATGATGGAAGTGATACTTCGCTTCGACCCATCCGTCGCCCCTGGCTGTGCCGAGCAGCTCCGGTCTGATCTTGCCCATCAACCGCCTATGCAGGAATTGATGATTCATATCCATCAGGTTCTCGTGCATGAACGAATAATGACAGTCGACCTGCCGGGAAAAGCACATGGGCTTGTAATCGGGCGAATCGCGAAGCGCAATCTCGGGCAGCGGAACCTGGTCCGCCAAATCCGGATGGCCCGGAAACACGAAGATCGCTCCATAGGCCTCTCGGCAGGGATAAGAGCGAACGCCGGGCGGCGGTACGGTATCGGGTCCGGCGTAAGGAATCGCCGAGATCCGCCCGTGCTGGTCATATCGCCAGGCATGGTATCCGCATTGAAGATGGTCGCCGCAGACAACCCCCAGGCTAAGCGGAAACTGGCGATGGGCGCAGCGGTCTTCCAAGGCGAACACCTTGCCCGACCCGGTTCGGGCGATGGCGATAGGCCGGCCTGCGAATACGGCTCCGAGAACCTTGGTTTTTCCGACTTGATGCGCCCACGCGAGCGGATACCAATAGTCGGGATTGATTCTCACCTTCCGTAGATCCGGTATGGTTTGGGACTTTCTGAGCTGGCTCATCGTGCACCGCGATTCCTTTCAGGATGAACTGGAGCGATCTCTGGCTGTAAAAAGCCACAACTCTAGGACTGTTTTACGGCCGCCTCGTTCGGGCATTCGGCGGGACAGCTTTCCATGACGGCACGAAACGTTCGAGACGAGCTTAACAGAGTCGGGACATGCCGGTGCCGAGATGTCGACGGTCGCTACCGGCACGATTTTCCGAGGGTTCTCGAATCACGGCAACGGGAACGTACCCGCGGCCTGGTTTTTCTAAGGATTACCGGGCAGTTTGCCCGATGAGGGACGGAACTGTGGCGATAGAGACCTTGCAGCAATTGATCCGGGCGCTCGAAGGGCAGGGCGGCAAGCCGGCGATCGTGGCGTTTCTGAAAAAACGCACCGAAACCTGGTCTTACGGGAAGCTCGCCCGGTCCGTGCACCGATTGGGAGCCGGGCTAGTCGAATCGGGACTGCGGCCGGGCGATGCCGTGGGCCTTTTTGCGCCCAATAGTCCCGAATGGGTGGTGGCCTGTCTCGGCTCGATCGAGGCGGGGATCGTGCCGGTTCTGATCGATGCCCAGATGGGCGACGAGGACCTCCGGCACGTGCTGGCCGACAGCGGAGTCGGCTGGCTGTTCACTACGCGCCGCCAGCTCCAGCGCCTCGATCGCTTAGGTCTCAAACGCGATCTCCATCCGATCCTGCTGGATGCGGAACAGGATGACGAGTTCGATTGGCGGCGCCATTGCTCCGATGCGGAAAAGCCGGGCACTCCGGCCGCACCGGAGGACATCGCCGTGCTCTTCTACACCTCCGGGACGACCGGCCCACCGAAAGGGGTGCCGCTCAGCCATCGGAACCTCGCGAGCAATCTCCAGGCCATACTCGATCTTCACGTGGTCGGAGAACAGGAACGTTTTTTGTTGCCGCTGCCTCTGCACCACGTTTATCCCTTCACCGTAGGCTTGCTGACGCCGCTTGCCGCAGGAGTTCCTTTCATCTTTCCGCTGTCGCTGACCGGGCCCGAACTGTTGCGGGCGATCCGAGAAGGGAAGGCCACATTCCTGGTGGGGGTTCCGCGCATGTACGAGGCGCTGTTCGGAGCGATCGAAACCCAAGTCCGGCAGCACGGTGCCTTGGCGGACCGGCTGTTTCATCTCGGCCTGGATCTCGCGAGCGCGCTGCGCCGGCATTCGGACCTTACCATCGGCCGCGGGTTGTTCCTTTCGCTGCACCGTCAATTCGCCCCGGATCTGCGCATGATGCTGTGCGGCGGCGCGATGCTCGCGCCGGACCTGGCATTCAAGCTGGTCGGCCTGGGCTTTGACATGGCAACGGGTTACGGCCTGACCGAAACCTCGCCGGTGCTGACGTTCAACGTGCCCGGCCGGGGCCGGCTCGATACCGCCGGGGCGCCTCTGCCCGGCGTCGAAATCCGCATCGCGGAACCCGAGCCGCCGGCCGAACACGGCGAGGTGCTGGCCAGAGGCCCCAACGTGTTCTCGGGATATCGAAACCTGCCCGACAAGACCCGGGAGGCGTTCACCCCCGACGGTTTTTTCCGTACCGGCGATCTCGGCTATCTGGACGGCGGATGCCTGCGTCTGGTCGGGCGGGCCTCGGAAATGATCGTGCTGCCCGGCGGCGAAAACATCCGCCCCGAGTACGTCGAGGAGATTCTGGGCCAAGGCCCGCGCATCAAGGAAGTCGCCGTGATGGAGAAAAAGGGCCGGCTGGTGGCCCTGATCGTGCCGGCACCGGCCGCGACCCGCGAGGGCGGGGACCTCGAAACGCTGATCCGCAAGGACATCGAGGCGCAGTCCGGACGATTGCCCTCGCACAACCGGATCGGCGATTACGTCATCACGCCGGACCCGCTGCCCCGGACGCACCTCGGCAAGCTTAGGCGGCATGAGCTCGACGAAATTTACGAGAAGGCCAAACAGAAGGGAAAGGCGGCGGCCGGGGAGACGGGTCCCTTGCCCTTCGAACGGATGGCGCCCGAAGACCAGCAATTGCTGGAAGCACCGAACGCCCGCCAAATCTGGCAATGGCTGGCCGAGCGCTTTCCCGACGTGCGGCTGATGCCGGATACGAATCTCCAGCTCGATCTGGGCGTGGATTCGCTCGAATGGCTGACGCTGACCCTGGAAATGGGCGCGGCCACCGGGGTCGATCTCGACGAGGAAACCATCGGCCGCGTGCAAACCGTCCGCGACCTGTTGCGGGAAGGCGCCGAAGCGGGCGGCGGCCTGGCGGGCGAAGTCAAGGACCCGTTGGCCCGGCTGTCTCAGCCGGAAGCGTTGGCGGACGCGGATCAACGCGCCTGGGTTGAGCCGCCGGGAACGTGGTCGAGCGCTCTGGGCGTTCTTTTGTTCGGCTTCGACCGCTGGCTGATGGAACGGGCGTTCGACGTCAAGGCCGAAGGACAGGAGCACCTGCCGAAGAATGGGCCGTTCATTCTGGCGCCGAACCATGTCAGCTATCTCGACCCCATGGCCATTGCCGCGGTCCTGCCCCGGGAACAGCTCCCGAGAACCTGTTGGGCGGGTTATACCGGGGTCATGTTTCGGAACGCGTTGATGCGGCAGGCCAGCCGCTCAACCGGCACGCTGCCTGTCGATCCCCGGCGAGGCCCTTTGGCCAGTCTCGCCCTGGCCGTATTGGCGCTCAAGCGGGGCAACAATCTGGTGTGGTTCGCCGAGAGCGGCCGTTCCGAAAGCGGAAAGCTCCGGCCGTTCGAGACCGGGATCGGTCTGCTGCTCCGGGCGGCGCGCGTGCCGGCCGTCCCGGTCTGGATCGGCGGAAGTTACATGGCGCTGCCGGTGGGGAGCTGGGTGCCACGTTTCCGGCCGATCGAGGTCCGCTTCGGTCCGCCGGCGACGGCGGACGAACTGGAGCGGGAGGGCCGGGGCGAGCGTCCGGAGCAGCGCATCGCCGCAGCGCTGCATGACCGCGTCGCGCGGCTGGGTTCGGACGCAAGCGCCGGTTGAATGGGCCGGGATGTTGCGGCTCGGGATAGGAGATCGTAGGTCGGCAATCCCTTGCCGACGAAGCCGATTATCGACCGGCTGACGTCGACAAAGGATTCCAGACCTACCGCGGTCGTAGGGCGGCAATCCCTTGCCGGTAACGGTGTATATGGTGAACAAGCTTGGTATGGACCTAGCTCGCTCTGAATGTCGAAGTTCTGCCGATGGCAGTGGAGAGAGGCGAATGGCCAAGGTCATGAACGTGGAGAAGCAGATCTGGGATGTCGAGGGATTCGCGGTGCGTATTCTCCACCTGGACGGCCGGGACGTGCGCGGCGACCGCATGGGCCTGCCGCCGTATCCCTTCGAATCGCCGGCGAAGAACGACCTGAGCGTGGAGAAATGGAAGGCGACGCGTTTCCGCCAGACCTATCCGGGCTTTCAGGTGGAAGTTGTCGATTCGGACGGCGCGGCGGTACACGGCAATACCCGGCTCGGAACAGTCCGCGATACGTATTTGGACGAGGAATGGCCGGCCATCTCGCCATCGGAAGAACAGGCTCACGCCGATTAGGAGGCAATCATGTTTCTGGAAACGATCAAGTCGGAAGGGCTTTCCCATTTGTCCTATATGCTGGGCGACGAGAGCGTCGGCGTTTGCGCCGTCGTCGACCCGCGCCGGGACATTCAAATCTATTTGGAAATCGCCAAGGACCGCGACGTTCGCATCAGCCATATCCTGGAAACCCATGTCCACGAAGATTTCGTATCGGGCAGCCGGGAGCTCGCGGCACAGACCGGCGCGACGATTTACGCGGGCGAATCGAACGAACGCACCTTCGACCACGAAGCCGTCAAGGACGGCGACACGATACGGATAGGAAATCTCTCATTGCAGGCGCTTCACACGCCGGGGCATACGCCCGAACATGTGTGTTACCGAGTAAGCGGCGGCAAGGGCGCCGAGGCGCCCTGGGGAGTCTTTACCGGCGATACGCTGTTCTGCGGGGATATCGGCCGTACCGATCTGCTCGGGAAGGAAGAGGCCGACGGAATGACCCGCCGACTCTATCACTCGCTCTTCGATAAGCTCCTCCCGCTGGGCGACGAGTTGACGATCTACCCGGCACACGGCAAAGGATCGCCGTGCGGCGGCAATATCGGCGACCGGCTGATCAGCACGCTGGGTTACGAGCGGCGGCATAATCCCAAGCTTCTAGCCGATAACGAGGACGAGTTCGTGAAGAACCAGCTCGGCTCGCTGCAACCTGCGCCGTTCTATTACGCTCATCTCAAGGACGTGAATACCCACGGGCCTCGGGTGCTGGCCTGCGTGCCGCCGATTCCGATGCTCGAGCCGCACGTGTTCCAAATCGAGATGGGCAAGCCCGACACGGTGGTCCTCGATACCCGCGAAATCGAAGCCTTCGGCGGGGGGCATATCCAGGGTGCATTGAACATCGCCTTGCGCGAGGAGTTTCCGACGTGGGCCGGCTGGACGCTTAGGCCTAACCAGCGGATTTTGTTGGTTCTGGCGGAAGAGGACGATCTCGAAACGGTTCAGCGTCACCTGCTGCGCATCGGATTCGAGAAAATCGATGGCTATCTGGGCAAAGGCATGCGAGGCTGGTTCGAAGCGGGCTTGCCTTTCGATGGTATGCCGGAAATGAGCGTACACCAGTTGAAAGGACGGATAGACAGCGGCAGGAGCGATCTCCAGGTCCTGGATGTGCGAAGCCCTGCCGAGTGGAACCAGGGCCATATTCCGGGCGCTCTGCATCTCTATGCGCCTTTTTTGCCCGACCATCTCCACTCCTTCGATCGCACCAAACCGATCGTCACTTATTGCGGGAGCGGTTATCGGTCGAGCATCGCGGCGAGTCTGCTGAAACGCGGCGGATTCAAGGAGGTATACAACATTCCGGGGAGCATGAAGGCGTGGAAGGCGGCGGGTTATCCGCTCGAATGAGTATTCTTTTCGGAAACCGGCTAGGCGGCAACAGTTCCGGCGATAACCCGCGGCGGCAAAGGTCGTTGCATTGCTTATCTTTAGGACAGGAACAAATCCGTTATCTCGAGCTAGAGCGTTTTTCACCGCGGTTTAGGGGTGACGATTGAGAAAATTCGTAGGTCGGCAATCCTTTGCCGACAAAGCCCGCTCACCGACTCCACGTGTCGGCAAAGGATTGCCAACCTACTGCACCTTGATGGTTCTACACCGAACCCGAAAATGCTCGAATCCTGACTATAGCCCTAATTTATCATGGACACGAGTAGTTAAGCTGTCCCTCAACAAACACACTATAGCGGCATGTATTACTCCCACTGTCGTAAGTGCCGCCGGTATGCAAAACATAAGATCCAGTTTTCGAGCCCGCAACAATGATACCGTTACATACCATATTTTCTTCGCCAACTTTCTTGCTGACCATTTTGAATGGATCGGTAAAGTGACCGTCGGTGAAAATTACATCATAGGTTATGTTGTCAAGTGTAACTTGATGCCAGTGTCCATCATGAGGAACGTTTTGTTTATCATTGATTGCGCTTTTCATACCGTCCTTGAGCTTGCCGACATGAATATGCAGTTGATGTTTGCTCCGCTTCGGCAGTGGATTAATCGCGAGCGCAATGTCCTCGGTGGAAATGTTTTCAGCCTTAGCCACATCCCACGCCAGACTCCAAGATCTCGGGTCCCGGTGAACATGATCCTCGATACCAATAACCGGATAGTTCGGCACAACCAGCCAGTGACCAGGTCCTTTTGAGGTATCGCAACTGTCGTATACTGCATTAAACACAGTATGGTAAGAGTGGGCCTGTATCGTTCCGACATGTTTAATATATGGCGGATGATGCGGACAAGAATCACCCGGTTGAACATCTTTGCATTCGTCAACACTGATCCAAAGACTACACGCGTCACTAGCATGGTTGGCTGGATCGGTACAATCTTTGTCCAAGTTCGGTGCATCATCGCTCAAAGCAGCAGTACTGAATTGAGTAAGTAAGGCGATCGGTATCAGCCGCCGAGCTAAATATGGTTTGTTCATCCGATTTCCTCCTCGTCCAGTGAAATGGGCGTTACATTTTCCTTAAGAGCCTATCCCAGTAGGCCGTTCGCCCTGAGCCCTTCGACTCCGCTCAGGACAGGCCGGTCGAAGGGTTTCTCGAGCCTACTGGGATAGCCTCTAATACTACAGCCGCATTTATGGTGGACGACAGCGGCGTCGGTAATGGCACTGCCTGGCGCGCCACTGATGACGTCGCCGCCAGATTGACCAGGCCAGCACGTGCGCCGCATCGGGGCGCCGGGTCCAGA